>Ga0315268_10001053_pt1 | contig 32202 bp, 30 predicted proteins | sample C1_top_MG_FD_204535 | JGI IMG/M metagenome (GOLD analysis project Ga0315268, IMG submission 204535) | Sediment microbial communities from Yellowstone Lake, YNP, Wyoming, USA - C1_top | ecosystem: Environmental > Aquatic > Freshwater > Lake > Sediment | place: USA: Wyoming | collected 2017-08-01
CGACAAGGGGCTGACTGACGAACAGATCCTGGATGCGGCCGAGAGCGATGGCAGGATTGTTTTGACGAGGGACCGGGAGCTCGCCGAGAAGGGGGGAGGCGTTCTACTGACCGCGACCAACCTGGACGAGCAGCTGTCCGCCATCTCTAAGAGATACTCGCTGACCTACGGGGCGGACCGCATGAGGTGTTCCGTCTGCAACGGAAGGCTCGTCGTGCTGGATGCGCAGAGGGCCAAGGAGCTGGTCCCGAGCAGATCCTTCGAGTCCGCGAAGGAGTTCTGGATCTGCGAGTCATGCCATAAGGCGTATTGGGACGGCACGCACTGGAAAGGCATAATGGACAGGTTCAGCAGGCTCGGCCTGGTGTCGGAGGGAGGACAGTGAGGAGATGGTGGCTGGCGTCCGTTGTTCTGTTCTGCGTTTCCGTCGCGCTGATGGCCGCGTCGATAGCGAGCGACGACGGGCAGGTTGGCCTTATACTGATATTCCCGTTCATAGTCGCATGGGGGCCGCTGGCCGTAGCAGGCGCCGTCCTGCTGTTGCTCGCGGTGCTCTGCGCATTCGTTGGCATTTGGAGCGCCGGGGAAGCCGCACCGCGAGAGGTGGGCGGCTCCGGAGAGGGTGCAGCCGACGCGACGGGGAAGCGGGAGAGCAGGTTCGGCGGAGTGGTGATGATAGGTCCCCTGCCCATAGCATTCGGATCCGACAAGGAGACGGCGAAAGGGATGATGATTGTCGGCATAGCACTGTTCGTTATCCTTCTGCTCGTCTTCCTTGTGATAGTCCATCCGTTCATCTAGTGCTTGCAGAGCGAGAGGAAGTTTGAGAATATCTCGTAGCCGTTCTCGGTGTGCTCCACCTCGGGGTGGAACTGCAGCCCGAATATCGGCTTGTCTATGCAGCGCATCGCCTGAACTGCGGAGTTGTCGGAATGCGCTAGCGCCTTGAAACCTTTGGGAATCTCGAGGACCTCGTCGTTGTGCGACTCCCATCCAATGAACTCCTTCGGGATCCCTTTGAACAGCACGTCTGGGTCGTCGACGTATATCTTCATCTTGCCGAACTCCGGCATCTTGCCAGGGCCGGCCTTGCCGCCGAAGTGCACCGCCATGAACTGTATGCCCGCGCAAATGCCCAGGATGGGGATTTGGAGCTTGTCGAGGTAGAGGCCGTTATTGCCCATCGCGTCTATGTTCACGCCGACCCTTGGCGAGCCTCCGGAAAGCACTACGCCGTCGGCGTCGATCTTCTCCAGCGGCGTCGTGTTCGGAATCATCGCGGTGTCTGCGCCTAGGTCACGCACGACTCTCCACTCGCGGTGGGTCCACTGACCGCCGTTGTCGATGATGAGTACCTTCATGTGATTCCCCCGATGGATGGCGTATTCTTAAACATTCACGTTGAACGTCAGGGGACAATCTGTGTGCCGATCTCCTCGCCCGACAGAACTGCCTTCAGCGGATGGTCGCCGAGGCCGTTGACTATCCTAGCGACCTTCACGCCGCTCTTTATGGCGTGCGTGCATGCCTCCACTTTGGGTAGCATTCCCTCCCGTATGATGCCCGCGTCGATCAGCTTCCTGACCTGACCTAGCGTAAGGGTTCTGGCTATACGCGTTTCATCCGTTCCGGGGACGATGACTCCCTCCACGTCCGTGAGCAGTATGAACTCGTCCGAGCAGGCGCCGGCTATGCTTCCGGCGGCCGTGTCCGCGTTGACGTTAAGCGTGACGCCTTCATTCGTCCTGCCATAGGGAGAGACGACCGGGACCGCTCCCGCGTCGATAATCTTCTTGAGCTTGCCGGGGAACACCTTCTCGACATAGCCCACTCTGCCCAGGTCGACCTTCTTCTCGCCGCCCTGCTCCTTGACCACCGCTGGCGCCATCTTCCTGCACAGCAGAAGGCCGTCCGAGCCGAGCAACTTCTCCGCCTTTATGCCGTGCTCCCTCAGCGTGCTGCAGATGGCATCGTTGGTCTTCGACATGACCGATTCGACCACGCTCATTGTCGCGTCGTCCGTTATCCTGAGGCCTGCGACCTTGATCGTCTTGATGCCTCTGGCCTCCGACTCCCTGGATATCGCCTTGCCGCCGCCGTGCACTATGATGAAGCGCGTCTTCGCCTGCGCGGATGAGGAGATGTCTTCCGCAAGCTGGTGCACGACGTTCTCGTCGTCCATTGCGCTCCCGCCGAGCTTGACCGTTATCATTCTGTCAGGAGAACCGCTTCCCAATCTCAAAGCCCCCTCATGTCGTGTAGTCGGCGTTGATCCTCACGTAATCGTAGGTAAGGTCACAGCCCCAGGCGGTCGCCTTGCCCTTGCCGATGGATAGGTTGACGACCATGTTTATCCTCGGGCTCTTGAGCAGCTCGCGGGCGCGCTTGTACGTCTTGTCATCCACGAGGGCGATGAGTTCGCCGTTCTTCATCAGGTCGACCGAGCCGTACTCGGATTCCAGCGACAGCGAGACTTTGTCCGCGTCTATATCGACGCCCGACGCGCCTATGGCTGAGATTATCCTCCCGAAGTTCGGGTCCTCGCCGAATACCGCCGACTTGACAAGGTTGGACATGACCACAGAGCGGGCGGCGACCTTGGCCTGCGCCTCGTCGGCCGCTCCGACCACCAAGACCTCTATCCTCTTTTTCGCTCCCTCGCCGTCGCTCGCCAGCTGGCGTGTCAGCTCCTTGAGCAGTTCCGTAAGCGCCTCCTGGAACAGCGGGTCCGCCTTCTTTAGCTTCTTGTTGCCTGCCTCGCCGTTCGCGAATATCACGACCATGTCGTTGGTGCTGCGGTCGCCGTCTATGTTGAGCATGTTCAGCGAATATTCGGTCGACTGGGTCAGCATCTCCTCCAGCGCCGCGTGGGAGATCGCCGCATCCGTGGTGATGAAAGTCAGGTTGGTCGCGTGCCACTTCTTCAGCTCCGGGCAGATCATCCCTGAGCCTTTCGACATGCCGCCTATGGTCACGCGGGTCCCGTCCCCCAGGACCGCGGAGACCGCCGCCTCCTTCGGCACAATGTCGGTGGTCATGATCGCCATCGCGGCATCGTGCGCGTGCTTGCGCGTCGAGCCGAGCGCCTTCCCGGCCGCCTCGATCCCTTTGCATATCTTGTTCATCGGGAGATACTTGCCTATCATCCCTGTGGAGGAAACGACCAACCTGTCGAACGAGCACCCCAGGGCGAAGCCCGCCAGCTCCGCCATGACATGCGCGTCGTTCAGCCCGCGCTTCCCTGTGAGGGCGTTCGCCAGGCCGCTGTTTATCACCGCGCCGTAGGCCTTCCCCTTGGCGAGGTGCTTCTGCGTGATGATCAGCGGGGCCGCCTTCACCTTGTTCGTTGTGTAGAGCGCGGCGGTGTCGCATTCCGAGGATGAGCCGATCAGCGCGAGGTCCTTCCTGCGGTTCTTTATGCCGCAGTGGACGCCGCTCGCTACGAAGCCTTTGGGGGAGGTTATGCCGCCCTCTATGAATGTGGCGCCGCTCATGCTAAACTCCCAGCCCCGGGATGTCCAGGCCGGCCTTCTCGTCCAAGCCGAACATCACGTTCATGTTCTGGACAGCCTGCCCCGACCCGCCCTTGCAGAGGTTGTCGATCACCGAGAACGCGGCCATCATGCTCTCGCTTGCCATCGCTATCGAGACGTGACAGTAGTTGGAGCCGAGCACCGAGGTTATCCTCGGGATGCCGTCCACGAACTTGACGAAATGGTTTTCGTTCGCGAATGCGCGGTAGTGCTTCTTGAGATCGTCGATGTTTGTCCCTTTGACCAGTTTGACGTAGCAGCTCGTCTGGATGCCCCTCACGAGCGGCACAAGGTGCGGCGTGAAGGTGGTCTCGCCGAAGTTGCCTCCGATCGATTTAAGCGCCATCTCTATCTCCGGAGTGTGCCTGTGCTTGCCGACGTTGTACGGCGTTACGTTCGGAGCGCAGGAGGGATGGTGCGTGAAATCCCCCGGCGACGCCCCGGCCCCGCTGGATCCGCTCTTCGAGTCGACGACGACGTCCCCTCCGATGGCTTTCGCGCGCGCCACAGGTATGAGGGCGAGCAGGGCGCCCGTCGGATAGCATCCCGGATTCGCGACCAGCTGCGCCTCGGCGATCTTCGCGCGGTTGAGCTCGGTGAGCCCGTACACTGCCTTCGAGAGGTTGCCGGCGTCGGAATGCTTCTTGCCGTACCACTTCTCGTAAGTCTCGGCGTTCCCGAGGCGGTAGTCTCCGCTCAGGTCTATGACGCGGCAGCCGGCGTCCAGGAGGGAGGGCACGACGTCCATGGACGCGCCGTGCGGGGCCGCGACGAAGACGACGTCGTTGCTCCCGGGGTCCGTCAGCTCTGGGATGAAATCCATGTCAAGGAAGCCGTTGAGCGCGGGATGCAGCGAGGACACTTTCGTCCCCGCATTGCTCCGGGAGGTCACCTCGACGATCTGCGCCTGGGGGTGTCTGACCAGAAGGCGCAGCAGCTCGAAGCCCATGTATCCCGTACCGCCGACTATCGATGCTTTTATCATAAGCCATACCTCGGAGCGAACATTGATCCGAACGAATGAATTGCCAACAGAAAATGCTCTGGATTTAGATGTGTTGGCCCCTTGAGGACATTGCGCGAAAGGGGGTGTCTGAAATCCGACAGGGTTCACTCCCACTCTATGGTGGCCGGCGGCTTGTTGGTTATGTCGTACACCACCCTGTTGACGCGGTCCTTCAGCGTGTTGGTTATCCTGATCGACATCCTCTCGAGCAGCTCGTGCGGGATTCTGGCGTAGTTCGCGGTCATGCCGTCGACCGACCCTACCGCCCTTATCGCGATCGTCCTGCCGTATGCCCTTATGTCTCCCTGGACGCCTACGCTCTTGACCGACAGCAGCACGGCGAAGTACTGCCAGGGAATCTCAATCTCCCCCTTCGCCGCGGCCGCCTGCAGCTCCTCTTCGACTATCGCATTTGCTTCGCGGGCGAGTTCGACCGCCTCCCTGGTGACCTCCCCCATGACCCTGATGGCGAGGGCGGGTCCCGGGAACGGCTGCCGCTCGGAGAACCTGATCTTCAGCGCCCTTCCGACTTTTCTGACCTCGTCCTTGTACAGGTCTCGGAGCGGTTCGATGATCTCTAGGTCCATGGTGTCAGGCAGGCCGCCGACGTTGTGATGGGACTTTATCGTGTCCCTGATCCCGCCGCCGCTCTCGATCCAGTCCGGCGCGATCGTCCCCTGGATGAGGTACTTCGAGCCGAACTTCTTCGCCTCTCGCTCGAACACCCTGATGAACCTCTCGCCGATGATCTTCCGCTTCCTCTCGGGGTCGGTGACGCCTTTGAGGGCGTCGAAGAACTCGTCCGATGCGTCGACTATCCTGTGGTTCACCTTGAGCTCGGTGAGCATGCCATCGACGTCCTCGTTCTCCCCCTTCCTCATCAGTCCGGTGTCGACGTAAATGGCGAGGAGCCTGTCGCCAATCGCTCTGGACACCAGGACGGCCGCGACCGTGCTGTCGACTCCTCCGGAGCAAGCTATGATCGCCTTGCCACTGATCTTCTTCCGATGCTGCTCGACGCACTCGTCGATGAACTCCTCAGCCTTGAACATCGGACCCCTCGAGCTCCTCGTTATCCTGCATGATCTTCTGCCGCATCTCGTGCCTGTACTCCCTCAGGGCGTCCGCGATCCTCTGATCGGAGATTGCGAGGATCTCGCCCGCCAACAATGCGGCGTTCTCGCCGGAGTCGAGCCCGACGGTCGCGACTGGCATCCCTCTGGGCATCTGCACCATCGAGAGGACGGAGTCAAGCTGGACGGTCCCGGAAACTGGTACGCCAATCACTGGGCAGGTGGTATGCGATGCTATCGCTCCGGGCAGCGCCGCGGCCAGGCCCGCTATCGCTATGAAAACTTCGACGTCCCTCGCCTCCGTCAGCGAAGCGACGAGATCGGGAGTCCTGTGCGCCGATGCGATCGACGTCCTGTGCTCGATGCCGAGCCTCTTGAGCACCTCGGACGCTTTCTTCGCGATGCCGATGTCGCTCTTGCTGCCGACGACAATCTGGATTACCATCAAATAGAGACAAAGGGAAAGGGTTTTAAAAAGACTTCCTTCCTCAGGCCTTCATTATTGCCAGAAGGAAGATGCCGACTGCGGCGAGTATGCCTATGAGGGCCGCGATAATGTAGAGGAATGCCGCCCCTATCACGTTGCCCAGGCCCACATGGATTATGTCGTTCGAACCCCAGGTGAGTAACGCCCAGAGTATGCCGACTATGAGGCCGACGACCAGCAGCACGACGCCGATCATCCTGCTCTTCCCGCTACCGAAGTAAGCGGTGAATATCCCGGCCAAAACCATCACTAGTGCGAATACCATCAACACTACTGTCAGAAAGTCCCACGGTTCCATCCTTCTCAGCTCCCCTATCTTTTCTAGACCTATCCTTCTAGAACTTGATTCCCGTTAACGTCTTGGTGTCTATTACGCCCGGTATCGATCGTACCTTATCGACGACCACCTGTCCCAGCTGGTTGAAGTCTACGGCCTCGATTTTCGCAATCAGGTCGTACTCGCCGAAGAGCGGGTGGAGTTCGACGATCTCCTTCACCTTCAGCAGTTCGTTGTAGACCTCATGCTCCTTTGCTGGGGCGGTACTGATGAGAATAAATCCTATAGCCAACTTTATCTCACCTTAGCGGGAAAGAGCCTCCACTATTAATAAGGCTTTCGTATAATTTTTTCGCATACTGGATTATGCGAACGGTTCATGCGAAGAATTCGAGCAAAGATCGACTGGATGTCATCTGCTTCCTACGAACGCCCTCTTGCAGACTTCGGTCCAGGAGGGCAGATTCGTCTGCCCTCCGAAGCTCTCGACGGCGAACGATGCCGCGGCCGATGCGACCGCGCCGCAGTCGGCGAGATCCATCTTCTTCCTCATGCTGGCGTAGAACCCGGCGCGATAGGCGTCGCCGGCGCCAGTGGTGTCCACCACTTTCTTAGCCTTGCACGGCGGGACCCTTATGTCCTCGCCGCCGCTAGTCATTATCCTGCTCCCGCGTTTCCCGGCCGTCAATATCAGCATGTCGACTATGTCCAGCAGGTCTTCCGCGCGCCTGAAGCGGAGGTACTTCAGCGCTACGGCCAGTTCCGATTCGTTGCAGAAGAATGTGTCGGCCTCCCTGATTACGCTGGAGAATGAGCGCGCATCGTAGACGTAATGGATTTCTTGCGCTGGATCGAACGCGACCAACTTGCCACCTTTGCGCGCCCTCCTGCAGACCTGCAGCGCGTACTTCGGCCTGCCGGTGCCGACGTGTATGACCTTCGAGTTGTCTATAGTATGCTTCTGGAGCGGCAACCCGTTCTGGGCCAGTATGGCCCCCTGGTCGACGAAACCCACCTGGTTGTGCGAGCGGTCGGAGACCATTATGACCGACGGGGTCCGCATGCCCTTGATGGTCTTCAGATCTGTGAGATCGATCCTCTTGCTCTCGAGGAATGCCCGGTAGTCCGCTGGGAAATCGTCTCCGACGAGCGATGCGAGCGCAGTCGGAACGCCGAGTGCGGCCGCGAAGACCGCCATGTTCCCGGCGGTCCCCCCGAACTCCGTTCGCCGGTCGACTATCGCCTCGCAGGTATTCGGCCTGGGGAACTTGTTCACGGAACAGATGACGTCCACTGCGACATGGCCGAAGACTCCGAGGAAATTATCTCTTGGCATCGGTCAGACCACCTTCGGGAGCCTCACGTCCCCTCGCGCCATTCGTTGAGATATTTCTCCTGCTCCTTGGTAAGGCGATCGATCTCGACTTCCATCGACTTCAGGGCGACGCGCGCCACCCACTCGTCCAGCTCCTTCGGGATCTCGTGGACCGCCGCCTCCATCCGCTCATGGTTCTTGGCGAGGTATTCGACCCCCAGGGCCTGCAGCGCGAAGCTCATGTCCATTATCTCAACCGGGTGGCCCTGCCCGGCCGCAAGGTTCACTAACCTGCCCTCCGCCAGGAGGTAGACCTTCTTGCCGTTCTTCAGCGAGTATTCGGTGGTGTTCTCTCTCGCCGCCCTCGTCGAGGTCGACAAGGCATCGAGGTCCGGCTTCGATATCTCGTTGTCGAAATGACCGGCGTTGGCCAGGACGCATTTGTCCTTGATTAACTTGAGGTGTTCCTTCCTGACCACGTCCTTGCAGCCGGTCGCTGTGACTATGAAATCCGCGTCCTTCGCCGCGTCGATCATCTGCGCGACGTCGAAGCCGTCCAGCCTGGCCTCGACCGCCTTCACCGGATCGACTTCGGTGACGACCACGCGCGCCCCCATGCCGCGCGCCCTCATAGCTATGCCGCGGCCGCACCAACCATAGCCCGCGACGACGAACTTCCTTCCGGCGATAAGGAGGTTGGTCGAGGACATTATCCCGTCGAAAGTGGATTGGCCTGTGCCGTACCTATTGTCGAACAGATGCTTCATGTCCGCGCCGTTTATCGATATCACTGGGAACCTGAGCGCCCCCTCGGCCGCCATTGCCTTCAGCCTGACTATGCCGGTCGTCGTCTCCTCATTGGCCCCCTTGACCTTCGAGAGTTTCTCCTTGCGCTTGGTGTGCAACAGGAAGATGAGGTCCGCGCCGTCGTCGATGATGAAGTCCGGCGAGAAGTCCAAGACCTTGTTGAGACACCTGTAGTATTCCTGATTTGTCTGCCCTTTCTTGGCATAGCAGGCGATGTCGCTCTTTGCGTCCAGCGCCGCCGCGACGCACGGGTCCGTCGAGAGTGGGTTGCAGCTCGTGAGGGAGACCTCCGCGCCAGCCTCGCGCAGCGTTAGGGCTAGCACCCCGGTCTTCGCCTCGGTGTGCAGAGCCATCCCGATCCGCGCCCCTTTGAGCGCGCCGGATTTCTTTATGCGCTCCCGGACCGCGGCGAGAACCGGCATCCGCTCCCGGGCCCACCTCAGTCGCGCCTCTCCCCTCGCAATCGTCTCGGGCTCGTAAGCTGTCATCGTCGGAGGGGAATACTTCCTATCTGAAAAAATGTTGCTTGGCATTGGGATATATGGGTCACGGCCTGGCCAGTTGTGCGAAGCGCTCGCTGATCAGCCTGTACATATCCTTCAGCGCGGCTGCGTTGTCGAACGACTGGATGATGCTCTTCGCCCGCGCCTCGTCCCCCGCGAGCTCCTTGGAGAAGCGCACGAGGTTCGGCATGGCCCTCATGACTTCGTCGACTATGGATATCGACGAGAAGAGCGTAGTCCGCGAGATCGGGTTCAAATCTATGGAGATGACGGTCTTCCCCATCTCGACCAGCGCGTTCGCCCTGTCGCCGTCCTCGAGCGGGACGAGAACGGTGTCGGCTGAGAATATACCGTCTGAATGGCACTTGCCCCTGTCGTGGTTCACTCCTTCCAGGAAGGAATCCGGGCACTCTGCCAGGACGTCTTTGGCCCCCTTTGACTCCAGCAGCGCCCTAATCGACTTCGTCCTCTCCTCAGTCCAATGGAAGAGGTTGACCTCGATGCGGGCGCCTGTCGTTTCCGCAAGTTGTACTACCTCCTCTGCGCAGAGGGCGGCCAGGTTCCCGTTGACCGAGATGACGGGGCTTTCGGCCGTGAGCAACGCTGCGGCCGCCGCCCGCTCTGCTGTCAGAGCCAGGGGCAGAGTCTCCTCGCCGAAGAGGTAGTCGAACATCTCCCCCCTGCCGTGCGCTATGAGCCCCTCTGGCACGACGACGCCGGCCTTGAATCCGGCGACAAGCAGCTCCCGCTCCCTGAGCGAGATGTAGCGCGGATGGGAGGGATCGATCCTGGCCTCTCCTTCGGGATACATGTGAACAAGGATGACTAATGCAGACAGGGGATTATGCTTATTACGGTGGCCCGATGGGCGGCTGAAGGGCGCTAGCTCTTTGCCGAATCGAGCTTGACCTGCAGGGCCGCGCCCGCGTCCCTTATCTTGTCGACCATCTTCCTGGCGTCGCCGTCGTCGACGAGGTTTTGAAGAATCTCTGCGTAGCCCATTATTATCTCCATCTTGTTGCGGACGAGCTGCTCCTTCTCATGGTGTTCGGTCAAGTCGTACGATACGCCCAGTATCTCCGAGACCGCGCCGCGTTTGCCCATGATCGGGAACAGCACAGTAGCCAGCACTCTCGGCCCCGAGGGGAAGGTGACTTCGGTCGTGCTCTGGAAGGGCCTGCCGCTCGAGAACGTCTTCATGATGTTCTCCTTCCCCGTAGCGGACTGCATGTTGCCGAGCAGGCTCCAGACCGATTTCCCCACCAAATCGCAGGATTTGCAGTGGAACTTATCCGCCACGGAATCGCTGACGAATTTCACCTTGAAATCGTCATCTATGAGGTAGATCATGGCGCGCAATGCATCTTTGTCGGTGCCGTCGCCGACGTCACCCATAAATGAATCTGACCTCGCTCGAAATCCCCCTCTTCTCCCGCTATCGGGATAGATTTCATGTGGAAAATAGTTTTCCATTCGATCCTTACGGGCCAGATAGCTGTGCTGGCTGGTTCCAAATTGGTGAACATAAAGCTTGATCGAGCTACTTCCGTGGCTCTGCCTGCTCAATAGGGAGCAGCCAGGGGGTATATCAGCATCGACTTCCCCTGCCAAAAACAATAAAAACCCTTTGCGAATAATTTATATATAAGTGGCGTTATCAGCAAAGAGCCCCAAAGATTTAAATACAATTTGGTGAGAGAGTGAAGCTCCTCGGGCGAGTTAAATTGGTTTCCCATGAAGGATACCTGATACTGAAGGGGAGTTTCGCACCCGCATCGAATTCAACGGTTGTCGATGGAAGGAAGCGTAGGATAGGGCGGGTCGTCAAGGTATTCGGGCCTGTCCGCGCGCCTTACGTCGCAATAAGACCGGAATCTGGGCTGAGGCCTCTGACGGCTGTCGGACAGGAGGTCTACACCCCTCTGGAGGGAGACGATGCCAAAGCCAAAGGAAGAGATGGAGCAGATAGAAAGATGCCCGGAATGCAACAGCGCCCATCTGGTAAGAGACTACGAGCGCGGTGAACTGGTCTGTGAGGACTGCGGCATAGTAATCGACGACCAGCTGATCGACCAAGGGCCAGAGTGGAGAGCATTTGATGTAGAACAGGGGGAGAAGAGGGCACGCACTGGCGCCCCCATGACATACACTATACACGACAAGGGTCTATCCACGGAGATCTCCTGGAAGAACAAGGACTCTTACGGCAAGAGCATACCGACGCGCAACAGGGCGCAGCTCTACAGGCTCCGGAAGTGGCAGAGGAGAATCAGAGTTTCAAACGCGACCGAGAGGAACCTCGCGTTCGCGCTCAGCGAGCTGGACAGGATGGCCTCGGCGATGGGGCTGCCCAGGAACGTCAGGGAGACCGCCGCCATGATCTACAGGAAGGCGGTCAACAAGAACCTGATAAGGGGCAGGAGCATCGAGGGGGTCGTCGCCGCGTCGCTCTACGCAGCGTGCAGGCAGTGCGACGTCCCGAGGACTCTGGACGAGGTCGCGAACGCCAGCAGGGTAGGGCGCAAGGAGATAGGCAGGACCTACAGATTCATGACGCGCGAACTCAAGCTGAAGCTGATGCCGACGAGACCGCAGGACTACGTTTCCCGTTTCTGCAGCGAGCTGAAGCTAAGCGGCGAGGTGCAGTCCAAGGCCACAGACATTCTGAAAGACGCGGCGAAGAAGGAGCTGACCAGCGGGCGCGGGCCGACTGGAGTGGCGGCGGCCGCAATCTACATATCGTCGATCCTCTGCAACGAGAGGAGGACACAGAGGGAGGTGGCGGACGTGGCGGGGGTCACGGAGGTCACCATAAGGAACCGCTACAAGGAGCTCACGGAAAAGCTAGGGATCGAGGTCCAGCTCTAATTCCGCACACGGGGGTTCATCCCCCGATTAAATTCTTTCCTACCAAGCGTGCTTCCTGATAAACCGTCGTTTCCTGACTGTTGCCTATAAACTGACATATCCTTAAATATGGTTTGATTTCTGGCTGTCGAAAGTAGCCATATATAAAAATACCCTGAAGCAATATTCGTAAAAAACCTCAGAGAAAGGAAATGATTTTAAACTAAAGCTGAGTGGTAGAGTTACGGATTCGCGTTCGACTCCCCCTCAATCTCTCGGAAGATTTCTATTCTCCCCTTCCCGCGAGAGATGCGCGAAATCCGGTGCGGGGGCTCTGCTCCCGCACACCCCCGATTTTTCGGGCGCAGCTATGGCCTGCATCTCGAAAGGCGGATGTAGTCGATCTCCTTCTCGCCGACCCTCCCGAACAGTATCTCCTTCCTGACGCCGTGCGCCAGGCGTATCGCCCTCGATATCTCCGGCCAGATTGCCGAATAGTCCTCGGGGACGGCGTGCACCAGGAACCGCGCGTGCATCCTGTTCGGGTCGCCCTCGTAGGCACGGAAGTGCGAGCCGTACTTGAATCCGGTCTTGGCGATGAGGCCCCTGCCCTTCAGGTCCTCGTAAGCCTTCAGCCTGAGATCGAAGTCGCGCTGGACCTTCCTCGCATGGCCCTTGAGCTGCTCGGCGTTAACAGCTCTGCCGCCCTTTGCGTTCTTCAGGACCAGCTGTCCGTTCTGCATCAGATAGGCGGCCTCTATTAGCGAGAGCTGCAACCTGTCGCCCAGGAGCTTGCCGAAGAAATGCTCGCTCTGGAGGGTTTTGGCGTCTTCCGGGTCGTCGATTATCACGCGGTCTCCGGTGAATAGCCCTTCCATCTTCTCTTCCGGCAGCTTCCTCTTGTGCCTGCCGGACGGGCTCGCCCTCCTCACCTCGTAGTATGTGACATCCCCCTCCTCGTCGACTATGGCGAGGAGCAGGTCCTTCCTGAGCCCTTTGCTCTTTGTGAGGTCGGCCAGCACCTTCTCCAGTTGGAAGATTGAACGCTCCGAGAGCGCCAGGACCCACCACCTGCTCGTGGTCTTGCTCGGAGAGCCGCCCCGCGGGAAGACCCTGAAGTCCGCGGATCCGCCGTCGCTCTTCACGACGTAGCCTCTTCCCCGCAGGTCGCGGTAGACTAGGTATTTGATCTCGAAGCTGGGGAGGTCCTTGTTGCCGAGCCTCAGGAGCTGCACGAAATCTATAGGCTCATCCCCCCTGAGCACGACCAGCCTGCCGGTCTCCAGGAGGTACAGCGCCTCCAGTATCTCCAGCTTGAGGGAGCCGCCGCTCTGCGGGTTGCCGTACCACCCCCTGTTGTAAATCTGGCTGGCCTCGGCCTGGTCGTCCACCATCACGCTCTTCTCGGAGAGTTTTCCAGGCATCGCACCGGAAGCCCCCACGCGAATCATATAGTTTCTTAGTCTGCGGTCATGAACCGTCGCCGCGGCCGTGCGCTCGCCGTCAGGCCCTGAGGGCTCGCCAGAGCCTCGGTTCAGAAAGCCTAATAAGATGTCGGCAACATATCTGGAAAAATCAAATTCTGATCAATATGCAATTGTCCGTCCTGATGAACAACCCAGTGGTATCGTCGTTCTCCAGAGGGTATTTGTCGTTGCGCAGATCGATCATACCCTCCCTTACCGTCCTATCATACCACCGCGTAGGCCCCCTGACGGTCGACTGGTCGCTGCCGCACACTGGCGCGGCCGAATTCGAGAGGCAGGTGGACTGGCTGAATTCCAGGTATCACGTGCTCGGAGCGGAGGAGCTCTACGGCATACTCCGAGACGGGGCGGCATTCCCCAGGAGGGCGGCGCTCATCACGTTCGATGACGGGTACAAGGACAACTGCACGAACGCGTTTCCGATTCTGAAGGCGAAGGGCATCCCTGCCATCATCTTCCTGACGACCGGCAACATCGAAAAGAGGAGGCTCTTTTGGTGGGATGAGCTGAGATACGCGGTCAGAAGCATCTATGCGGAGACGAAGAAGCTGAACATCCCCATAGATGTCGGAGACGGCATGACCCTGGACGTGAGGAGGCTCGTCCATTTCGAGAACTCCCTCAAAGAGGTGCCTGAGTCGGTCAAGGCGAAGGTGATCGCGAAGTTGATCGACGACTACTCCGTCGACATCCCGTCCGAGTTTGTCGAAGGACAGCTCTTGACGTGGGAGGAGGCGAATGCCATGGCGGAAGGGGGGATGGAATTCGGCGCTCACACGATCGATCACTCGATCCTCACGAGGATGTCGCTAGAGGAAGCGCGAATGCAGATATCGGGATCCAAGGAAACCGTCGAGAAGAGGGTCGGTCGGAAGGCCCTCTCCTTCGCCTATCCGAATGGAACGCCAGAAGACTACAACGACGACATCATCTCGCATCTCAAGAGTAGCGGGTTCGTTGCCGCCTTCACGACGCAACCTCTGATAAACCCGGCCGGGGTGGACCCGATGAGGATCGGGCGCGTGGGAACTCCCGACGACAGACGCATTTTCGATTTAGCAGTATCAGGTTTCCCCGGCGACATAGGAAAGATAACCGCGATGCCGAGCGAATACATAAGAGGAGGGACGCTGGCAAGCGAGGACGAGAGATTCTTCCGCGCGATGTCATGATGGCCCCGCTGCGACACTGGCGAATCCGATATTCATCCATTGTAGTCCAGATCGCCCAAGGTGAAATGCATGTCATGGAACTGTGTCGGATCCGTTTGCGACCGGTCCGGCAACATCATTACGTAAAATGAAATCCTATCGTAGAAGACGAAGTTGCTCAGGCCGGCCCTCAACAGCTCCTTCCTTTCCTGTTTGTTCACCATGGCGGGGGAGATCGCCAGCATTGCGTGGTCCTGCGAGCAGAGCCTGCAGAGGCCTTTGACAGTCCTTTTGAGTTCGGCGTTACTGGTATAGACCATATCGAACAACATGCCGATCCTCAGCCCCTTGGCTCTTACGATCTTATAGACGAAGTAACCGTCGACGTTCTGCTCATCCGTGGAATAATATTTTTGGAAACCACCGGACTCTGGATATCTCCAGTTGAGAAAGTCGATCTCTCGCGCCGTTGTCAGGTCTTTCGACCTGTTGAATTCCTCGACCGCGGTGTTGCACCTCTCATCGAACTTGCTCACCCTTTCGAGATTGTACGGCGTCTTCCTTCGATGGCCCGGATGCGGTTCCCCGAGGAATAGGTTCAATGGATTCAGAACTCGGAACAACATCGAGTACTGACCGAACTTCCGGTATCCGGACTTTATATGCCCACTGAGAACGGACTCGTTCGGGAACCCCCAAATCAGACGCACGCTGGAATCGTTAAAGGCGTCGATCGCGGTCTTCTCCAGTCTCAGGAACTGCCCGGGCGATCTTATGTCTGGGTCGGTCATCAAATCGATGTTCTGCACCGACATGACGACTTCGTCCCGCATCTTCATTTTCCAGAATATTGTCGGGTATTGCCCGACTACCCTGCCGTCGTCGACCGCGAGCCATATCCTTGATTTTCCGTAAGGGTTTTCCTGGTACTGCCATTTCCATTTCGCATACCAGGCATCGTAATCGGAGGACCTCCCGGGGTGAACCCTGGAATACAATTCGTATATGCCCCGTTCATCGCCTTCCCGGTATTCCCTGTTGATTATTTCCATAAGCGCCATCAACGTTTCTTTCTACTGTCCGAATCCTGGAAAACCCGCTGTGGCATCATATGACTTCGCCTTTAATAATAATGCGCGAGGGGTTGAAACATGCATGAGGAACTCGAGATGTAGGTTTGCGGTGGAGGAGGATTGGGAAGGCCGGAATAATCGGACCGACCAGGGGCCCGGAAATCGAGCTCTCGCGGTACGATATTTATATAAACGGAATCGCACTTGCAACAAAGGTGGAGAGGAATGACCGAAGACGTAGACGCTAGAATCAAGCGGATCTTCTGCGATGAGCTGGGGCTGGGTGAGAGCGCCGTAAACGACAGCACCGCCTATGATTCCACCGAAGCCTGGGATTCATTGAAGCATCTCCAACTGATATCGAGATTCGAAGAGGAGTTCGGCATCGAGATTTCGGTCGACGACGTCGTCGCCATGTCCACCTTTCTGAAAGTCAGGGAGCTGGTCAAGAAGAATATCGCCATGAAGGGTGCCTCCTGATATGAATATAGTTGATTACCTTTTCGAGAGCGGCAAATCCAGCAAAAAGGAGTTCATCTATGGGCTCCCCGAATCTATAACGATAGGCGATCTGTACGCCAGGATCGAAAGGACTGCGAAGAATATCGTGAAGACTTTCGGCGTCGGGAAGGATATTATCCTGATGTCCGAGAACAGCGTCTTCTTCCTCGTAGGCTACTTCGCGATTATGAAGAGCGGCAACCAGGCGATGCTCATCGAGACCCGCATCACCGAGATGGAATTGGACGATTTGATGCGCCGCTGCAACCCGGCGGCGATTCTCGTGCAGGACAAGCTCAAGAGGAAGTTTGAGAGGTACCCGGACCACAGGATTGTGACTGAGAAGGAGTTGGAGGAGTTCGACGGACCATCTCAAATAGATCTTCCGAAGACCGGCGACAATGATGTCTGCGACATCATTTTCACATCCGGGAGCAGCGGGATGAAGAAAGGAGTCATGCTGACTCACAAGAACATAAGGGCGAACACGGAATCGATCATCGAGTACCTCAAGCTGACGGAGAGCGACCGCCAGATGGCCGTCCTGCCGTTCTACTATTGCTTCGGCGCGTCCCTACTGCACACGCACCTCAGGGTCGGCGGCAGCATGGCGTTCGACACCAGCCCGTTCCTGGGCGGAGCCGTCCGCGCAATCGACAAATACGAATGCACCGGGATATCCGGCGTTCCTGCCACCTATCAGATCCTCATCAGCAAGACCGACTTCCTCAAGCAGGAGATGCCCAGCCTGACATACATGACCCAGGCCGGGGGGAAGCTGGAGAACAAGTTCATCAAGCAAATCGCCGAGAACTTCCCGAACAAGAAGTTCATCGTGATGTACGGCGCCACGGAGGCGACCGCCAGGCTCTCCTACCTTCCGCCGGAACTCCTCTGGAAGAAGTTCGGATCCATAGGAAAGGGCATCCCGGGGGTCAAACTGGAGGTCCATGACGAGCATGGCAGACCGGTGAAGCCAGGCGAGGTCGGCGAAATCGCCGCGAAGGGGGACAACATCATGGTCGGCTACTACAAGGATCCGGAGGGCACCGCGGAGGCGCTGAGGAACGGATGGTTTTACACCGGCGACCTCGCGACGGTCGATGAGGACGGCTTCATCTTCGTCGTGGGAAGATCGAAGGACATCATCAAGACTGCAGGATACAGGATCTCCCCCTACGAGATCGAGCAGCTCATCTGCCTAAACGAGAAGGTTGTGGCGTGCGCCGTCGTAGCTCTGCCCGACGACCTCCTGGGAGAGGCGGTCGTTGCGGTCATCGAGCTGTGCCCCGGAATGAGCCAGGAAGAGGTCACGAAGGAGGTTCAGGAGGCTTGCAAGAAGAAGCTGCCCACGTACAAGGTGCCGAAGAGAATCGTCTTCATCGACCAGTTCCCCCTAAACTCGTCGACGAAGATTGACAAGCCCAAGGTCAGAGAGATGTTGATGAGCAAGAAATGCGATTAGATGCGCAGGCGTTCTGATGAAAATGGGTCGACCGCTCAGCGATTTGAAGTTAGAGGACCTTCTCCTGATGAAGCAGTATTCCCTTGCCGACAGTGAGAAGAACAAAGTTCTTCTCAGGCTCATAAAGGAGCAGCTCCCGAGAGCCATGGCGAACCGTCACATCAAGAACTTTTTCACGAAACAGAATATCGATGTGGAAAAGATCCAGAGCGTCGAAGAGGTACCCTTCATCCCCGTTCAGATGTTCAAATACTTCGACCTATCAACGAACCCAGACGAGAAGCTTGCGAGAGTCATCAAATCGAGCGGCACAACCTCGGGAGGCCAGAGCATCGTCCCGATAAGCAAGGAGGCCGCGGCAAATCAGATGAAGGGGCTGAAGTCGATCCTCGAGGATTTCCTTGGGCAGAGGCGGCGAGCGATGATCGCCATCGACCACAAAGAGGTGAACGACCCCAAGAAGGAGATCACGGCTAGAGGGGCCGGCATCAGGGGCTTCAGCATATTCGCGAAGGAGATTTTCTACGTCCTGAAGGAGCATTCGAACGGCGAGCTCGTACTCGACATGCCCGTCATCGAGAAGCTCCAGAAGGAGTACACCGACAAGGATGTCTATGCGTTCGGGTTCACATACATCATTTGGAAGATCTTCTGCAAGCAGATGCGCGAGAAGGGGCTGAAGTTCAGATTTAACGACGCAATAGTCTTCCACGGCGGTGGGTGGAAAAAACTGACCGCCGAGAAGGTGTCCAAGGAGGAGTTCTCGAAGGAGATAGCCGATCTTCTTAGAACCCGACCAGAAAATGTGCACGATTACTACGGGATGGCGGAGCAGACCGGCATCATCTATGTCGACTGCGAGCACGGGAACAAGCATGTCCCCAACTTCTCGCAGGTCGTCGTCAGGGACATGCGGACCCTGAAGCCGTGCGGCATCGGGGAGAAAGGGCTCATCGAGGTGATGGGCGTCCTGTCGAACAGCTACTATTCATACGCGATACTCACCGAGGACATCGGGCATCTGGAGGGCTATGACGGCTGCCCGTGCGGCAGGAAAGGAAGATATTTCAGGTTCGACAGCAGAGTGGAGAGGGCCGAACTCAGGGGCTGCGGCGACACATTCAGGGAGTGAGCGAGTTTGATCAGGTGCCATCTATTGGACGGCGAGGCCGGGGACATCGAATTCGAGAACTTCGACAAGATAGCCGCCTCGATCGCCGACAACAGGGCCAAGCTCATCGGCTTCCCTCTGAGAGCGATAATCGAACTGCTTAGCCAGCTCGGGAGATCGATAATCAAGGACAAGCAGCTGGCGGCTCTGGAGGGCGCCAGCTATATCTCTCTCTGGCTGCGCAGGGATAACCTCGAGCGAATCTGCCGGTTGAACTTCGGGAACAATTCTTTCCCTGACGGGTTCGTCGAAAGCGGGAACGGCTTCAAGATGATGGCGCAGCCGCGGGGCATCGTGTGCCATTGGGTCGCGAGCAACGTGCCGACCTTGTCGTTCTTCTCCCTCGTGATGGGGGTCCTTTCTAAGAACGGGAACGTGTTGAAGGTTTCGGAGGAGAACAAGGACGTCCTGATTGCGCTCATCAAAGGCCTCTCCGACCTCAAGGTGGACGTCGATGGGAGGGAATATTCTGGCAGAGACATCGCGAAGGCCATATCTGTCGTCTCATTCGAGAGCAGGGAGACCGCGCACAGCGAGGCTTTCTCTCTGATCGCCGACTGCAAGATCATCTGGGGAGGGGGCGATTCGGTCAGATCGATTACAGCCCTTCCGCAGAAGGAGACCTGCGAGGTCATCCCCTTCGGCCCGAAGTACTCCTTCGGCGTTTTCGACAGGGGATCGGTCGAGGGCGCCGATTTCAGGGCGGCCCTGAGAAAGACGCTTCAGGACGTCCTCCTATTCGACCAGATGGCGTGCTCGTCCCCCCAGGTGTTATTCTTCGAGAAGAGCGGGAAGCCGCTGAGAGAGATCGCGCAGATCATGCAGGAGGAGTTCGGGCACCTGCCGCAGCATCTGCTCGGCAGACCAATCCCGCAGTACATCGCATCGAGGATCGTCAACGCGCGGGGGATGTACATGCTATCAGACGACAAGGACGTCGTCGCCCCGGAAGGACTCGATTGGACAATACTGATCAGCAGAGATCCCGGATTCGAAGAGCCGATACACGGCGGCTGCATTTTCATCAAGGAGGTGGAAGACATCAATGAGGTGCTTCCGCACATCACCCGCAAGATCCAGGCGATAGTCCTGGTCACAGTGGATGAGAAGAGAGGCGAGGCGTTCGCCAAGATAGCGACCGAGAGAGGGGCGGACAGAATCGTGCTGCCTGGCGCGGCGCACGACTTCGTGCTCCCCTGGGACGGGGTCATGGCGCTCAACCGCCTGGTCAGATGGACAATTCTTTATCCAAAGAGAGACAGTGGTGGGGGCGATGCTGCAAGGTAAGGTAATGCTGGTCACTGGGGCGAGCAGGGGAATAGGGCGCGCCATCGCAACCTTAGCAGCCGAGAATTCCGCGACCGTGATCGCGAACTACAACAGAAGCGAGAACGAGGCGAAGGACCTCCAGAGCAAGCTGACTCAGCGAGGGCTGAAGATCGACATCGTTAAAGCGGACGTATCGAACGAACAAGAGATCGACTCCATGTTCAGACATGTGAAGGAGAAGCACGCCCGTCTGGACGTTCTTGTCAACAATGCAGGGATCATCAGCAACAATCTCCTCATGATGACAAAGGCCGACGAGCTGAACAGGTTAATCGAAATAAACTGCAAGGGACCGTTCTTCTGCATGAGGGCGGCGGCGAAGATGATGATGAGGCAGAAGTCCGGCAAAATCATCAACATCGCCTCGATGGTCGGAGTCAGGGGGAACGCGGGCCAGGTGGCTTACTCGGCCACCAAGGCGTTCATCATCGGAATGACGGCTTCGGCGGCCAAGGAGCTGGGGGCGATGGGGATCACGGTCAATGCGATCGCGCCGGGAGTCATTGACACCGACATGACGAAGGACCTCTCCGCAGACCTCAAACAGAAGCTCGTCTCGAATGTATCGCTGGGCAGGATGGGAACGCCGGAGGATGTGGCCGAGGTGGCGATTTTCCTGTCTTCGGATATGGCGGACTACATCAGCGGCCAGGTGATCGGCGTCGACGGACTGCAGATGATGTAGCGCTCCTCAGCGAGCCTCCTCGAAAGATATATCTACGAACTTCCGAATCCGAACAAACCGACAGTCGGGAAGGATTGATTCTCAAATGCTCAATGCGGTGGGCATAGGAACGGACATCGAGAGCGTCTCGCGCTTCGCCTCAATCAGGAGCAGGAATGACAGGTTCCTCCGCACATTTCTGACGCCTGGGGAAATCGACTATTGCTTCTCGAAGGAATCGCCAGCCCCCCATATAGCCTCAAGGTTCGCGGCGAAGGAGGCCGTGATCAAAGCACTGAGCGGGCTATCCGTCCATGACGCCTCCTTCAAGGACATAGAGATTACCAACGACGAGTACGGAGCTCCTTCAGTATCGGTCAAGTTCAAAAAGAAGATGAACATCCGGGTCGAGGTCAGCCTGTCCCATTGCGAGGACAAGGCCGTCGCGATAGCGCTTGCGGCTCGACATCGCAGCTCGTCGCCCGGCAGGAAGAAATAGAGCCCGTCATGTGTCTTCTGAACGCTTGTTCTTATTGATTGCATCGATCACGGCGGTGAGCCACCTCTCACCGTTCTGAGAAAGAATGACTCTGACGTATCCGCCGTAGACCGGGTGGTCGGCGAGCGAGGCGATCTGCTCCTTCAGCTCCTCGTAGCTCGTGTCCGATAGGAATATGTAGATGTGGGTGTACGAGTTCCTGAGAATTGTTATCTCCTGCTCGTTTATCAGCGTGTTCTGTTCGATCCAGCCGGCCATCATCGGTACGAACGGCAGCCACTTCGTGGCTTCATCCCTGGCTTTATCGTGTAGCATTGTTGACCTTTCTCGTTTGGTTAGGAGAGGCGGGAGATTCCATTTTGGGTGAGGTCCGTCAATTTCGAGACTTTAACAGAACTTACGATACTAACCTGGTTCCCGCCTCTTGAATATTATAGGCGACGGCGGCGGATATGAAGATATCTCTGTGATTTTCAAAATAAAGGATTTGGTAAAATTCGAATTTGATGAAAAAACGCAGTGCAATCCAAGTGAATTCTCCCCGTTATATAACCGCATTTTTAAGTCCCGGTTTTACTATGGTTAATCAATCTGATATGAGATGATACTGAAAGACGGCAGACATTGTCCGATATGTGGCGGTTTTGTTTTCGAAGTGCGTGAAGACGAATCAAGCATGAAGCTGATATGCCGGACAACCCGCTGTGGCTGGTCCGTCGATCTGATTTGCAAGGAGAAGCACGATTGAACAGAGGCAGATGGAAAGCTATATCCCTCGCTTCTCCATCCCCGGTCCGAGATGGGCAGTCTCGCCATTTCCTCCAGAAATATTTCGAACCACCCACAAGTTTTTCGAAAAGAGATTGCCTTTCTCACAATAATCAGATAAGCCTTGCAAGTGAGTCGGGCAAAGAATTTACCTCGGTTGAGGGGGACGGAAAAAGCATTACCCAGAAATTCACATCCTGATGACCAAAGCAATAGAGGATGAATGGGGAAGCCCGTCGGTCATCGCTCAGTTTTCCCTTATTGCTTGTACGATTAATTTCGCACCACAAGATTGACACACGTAGTGGGTTTTAGTCCACTTCTTACAGAATGGGCATTCCCATACATCAATCGTGTAACTCGATACTGACTGCATTCTCATAGCGACTCTATAGAGTGTTTAATCGATATATGCCTTTATTGTAAGATCCCCATCGACGCACAAGCGTCAGGCGGATTTTAAAAGGAGACTGTCTTTCTTACTTTGATGACTGATTACCGGGGGTAGCTTGGCTAATTAAAACGAGCTAATTAGCTCTTATTAGCCGATAAGTAGCCAGCCTCATTTCTACAGAGGTTCACAACAATAATATTAATATAGAAGGGCAAACCTATTATCTGCACCGGAGGTAAAAGAATGATAAGGAGGAGAAAGGACAACGAATTGGTACCTGCGGACTACTGGTGGATGCCTTACTCGCTCGGTCTGAGCGATGAGATGGACCGTCTGTTCGACGATTTCAGGACAGGGTTCGAGAACACCATCCTCGCGCCGAGAAATCTAACCGCGGGCTCGATGAGAATGCCCGCAGTCGACCTGGTCGACGAGGGGGGCAAATACAGGCTCCATGCAGAGATGCCTGGAGTGAAGAAGGAGGACGTCAGCATAGAGGTCGGAGAGAGGGAGGTACAGATCTCCGCCGAGACCAAGGAGGAGAGTAGGGAGGAGAAGAAGGAGGGTGGATACATCCGGAGGGAGAGGCGGTACTCGAAGTTCTACAGAAGCGTCCCCCTGCCGGAAGCGGTCCAGTCGGACAAGACCTCCGCCGAACTCAAGGACGGTGTCCTGATAGTCACCCTCCCGAAGGTTTCTGCACCTGAGAAGAAATCCAAGAAGATTGAGGTGAAGTGAAGGCGGAATTCGTACGGCATTTTCTTTTTCAACTTTTACCCAGTGAATATTCAAACGGTGCAACAGGGGTGAGAACGTGGTTCAGAAGGACAAGATTATCCGGGTAATACAGGCGAAGGCCAAGGACGATGGCCAGGGCATCGCGAGGATGGATCCGGAGCTAATGAAGATACTCGGGCTCGAGGAGGACGATGTCATAGTGATCGAAGGGGGCAGAAGGACCGTAGCGATCCTCAAGAGCGGCTATCCGGAGGACGAGAACAGAGGGACGTTGAGGATAGACTCCAACACGAGGAGGAACGCCGGAGTCGGTCTGGATGAGAAGGTCTCCGTGAGGAAGATTGCGCCCAAGCCAGCAGTCAAGATTACGATGGCCCCGACCCAGCCTCTGAAGATAATGGGCGGGGAGGAGTACCTGCGGTCAAACCTCCAGGGGAGGGTGTTCGCCAAGGGGGACCATCTCGAGGTCGGGATAATGGGGAGGAAATTCGACATGGTGGTGCACAGCTACCAACCTCCGGCGGAGGGAGTGGTGATGTCCCCGGCAACCGAGGTCAAGCTGAGCGATAAGCCTATGAAAGAGGAAATCGGCAAGGCACCGAGGGTGGCGTACGAGGAGATCGGCGGGCTCGACGACGAGGTGAAGAAGGTCAGGGAGATGATCGAGCTGCCGCTAAGGCACCCGGAGCTGTTCGAGAGGCTCGGGGTGGAGGCGCCGAAGGGCGTCCTGCTGCACGGGCCGCCGGGCACAGGGAAGACGCTCCTGGCGAAGGCGGTGGCGACGGAGACGAGCGCGAACTTCAGCAGCATCGGCGGCCCCGAGATAATGAGCAAGTTCTACGGAGAGAGCGAGGAGCGCCTCAGGCAGATATTCCAGGAGGCGAGCGAGAACGCCCCGAGCATCATCTTCATCGACGAGATAGACTCGATAGCCCCGAAGAGGGACGAGGTCTCGGGCGAGACGGAGAGGAGGGTGGTCGCGCAGCTCCTGGCATTGATGGACGGGCTGGAGTCGAGGGGCAAGGTCGTGGTCATAGGCGCGACCAACCGCCCTAACGCACTTGACCCTGCGCTGAGGAGGCCGGGGAGGTTCGACAGGGAGATCGAGCTCGGGATACCGAACGTGAAAGGCAGGCTCGAGATACTTCAGATCCATACCAAGGGGATGCCTCTGACGGATGACGTCGAGCTGGAGAAGCTCGCTTCCCTTACACACGGCTACGTCGGAGCAGACCTCGCCGCCCTCGCCAAGGAGGCGGCGATGAGGTCGCTGAGGAGAGTACTACCGGACATCGACCTGGAGAGCGACACGATACCGGCCGAAGTTCTGAACAGCCTGGAGGTCAGGATGGACGACTTCCTGAGCGCCTACAGGGAGATGCAGCCGTCGACGCTGCGCGAGGTGCTGATTGAGACGCCGAACATCCACTGGGAGGATATCGGAGGTCTGGCATCGGTGAAGCAAGAGCTGCAGGAGACGATAGAGTGGCCACTGAAGTACGGCAGGATCTATTCGCACATGAAGGCGACCCCGCCGAAGGGGATACTGCTTTACGGGCCGCCCGGCACCGGGAAGACTCTGCTGGCGAAGGCCGTTGCGACGGAGAGCCAGGCGAACTTCATCAGCGTTAAAGGGCCGGAGTTCCTGTCGAAGTGGGTCGGGGAGAGCGAGAAGGCGGTGAGGGAGACCTTCAGGAAGGCGAGGCAGGCCGCCCCCTGCGTCGTGTTCCTCGATGAGATAGACTCGATCGCCCCCGTCAGGGGGGGCTCGCACGATTCCAACGTATCCGAGAGGGTAGTCAGCCAGCTACTCACGGAGATGGACGGGCTCGAGTCGCTTCACAACGTGACCGTCATAGCGGCCACCAACCGGCCGGACATAATAGACCCGGGCCTTCTGCGGCCGGGGAGGTTCGATAGGCTGGTCTTCGTGCCCCCGCCCGACCTGGAGGCCAGGAAGGAGATACTCCGCATACACACGAAGGGGAAGCCGATCGCCGACGACGTCAAGCTCGACGAGCTCGCCAAGAAGATGGACGGCTTCACGGGTGCAGACATAGCGGCGGTGTGCAACGAGGCGGTGATGCTCGCTATAAGGGACATCGTGATCTCCGGAAAGGATCTCGACGACAAGGAGCTCGAGAAGAGGAAGGTCGGCATGAAGTACTTCGAGGCGGCGATGTCGCACCTGGAGCCGGGGAAGGGTTTAGAGTTCGGCGCGCACAAGGGCAGCGGCCCGGGGGTCGCGTACAGATAGCTTGGAAAGATAGATATCGTGGCGAAAGCGTGAGAGTGATGAAGAAGGTGCAGGTGCGGGCATGAGCATAGACAACAGGGGCAAGCTGCTGGAGGAGGTCCGCAAGATTCTGGCGGACGCCGGCTTCTCCGTCTCCGACCCCATATCCCTGAAGAGCATCAGCTTCGACCTCGTGGCTAGGAGGGACGACTCACTGCTCGTCCTCAAGGTCCTGCAGAACGTGGACGCGTTCAACAAGGAAGATGCGGACCAGATGATGGTGCTGGCGGACGCGCTAGACGGCAGGACCGCGGTGATTGGGCTGCGAAGCTCCTCCAAGAAATTGGACGAGGGGATCGTGTACTCAAGGTTCGGCGTGCCGATACTGTCGCTAGACACCTTCGAGGAGTTCCTGAAGGAGGGAGTCCCGCCGATCATCTTCGCCGCCCCTGGGGGGCTCTATGTCAAGATCAACAGCGACCTGCTCAAGGAGATCAGGACGCAGAGGAACATATCGCTGGGCACGCTCGCGGAGATCGCCGGCGTGTCGCGCAAGGCCATACAGATGTACGAGGATGGCATGGGGGCGATAGTAGACGTCGCCGTCAAGCTGGAGGAGTTCCTAAACGAGCCGATCGTCATGCCGCTGAACCCGTTTGAGTACATGAGGGACAAGGAATATCCCTTCGACCGCCCCGAGGACACGGACAAGCTACACAACGATGTGTTCCGCATGCTCAAGACGATGGGCTACTCGGTGCAGCCGACGGCCAGATGCCCGTTCGAGGCGGTAACCTCGGACGAGAGGATGGTGCTGCTGACCGGCGTGGAGAGGTACGGGCCGATGCTGGAGAAGAAGGCAGACGCCGTGGCGAGCGTATCGCGGGTAATCGAGAGGAGGGCGGTGATAATCACCGACAGGGACGCGCGCATGAAATCCGTCCACGAGATGCCGCTGATGAGCAGGCGGGAGCTCGCCGGCGCCGAGGACAGGAAGAAGGTCCTCGACATGATCAAGGAGCGGAGCAAGGAAGGCAGTTGATTCTCAATGGGCGAGGACAGGGAGGTCGTTCTGAACGGTTCGACGATCCGCTTCGTCGATGTAGTCCGTGGCCTCAAGTCGGAGGCGGAGAAGGTTGCGAAGGCTTTTGCTGAGTTCAAGCCGGAGCTGCTGGCGATGTCTGTTTCAAAGGAGGAAATCGCCGGCCTGAGGGACTACGTCAAGGAGCCCTATGAAGTCGAGATGAGCCGGTACGAGGAGCTGTATGCGAAGAACCTGGCCAAGTTCGGCGATGTGTTCCTTCCGCCGCCGTGCTTTCTCGCTGGGTTAGAGGAGGCCGACAAGGCCGGCATAGAGGTGGTCGGCATCGACATGGATGATGACACGCATACGGCCGCCTACTGCGCGCTAGTCACAGGATCGGAGCTCTTCAGGCACACGACAAGATTCAACCTCCTGAAGCTAAGAGGGTTCAAGGCAGAGACCCCGGAGCAGTTCGCGAAGGAGTGGGACAAGAGGGTGAACAACCTGCGCGGGTTCAGGGAACTCGAAGCGGAAAGGGAGAAGTTCATGGGGAAAGAGCTCGATAGGTTATCAACTGGTCAGAAAGCAAGGATTGTTGCGATTGTCGACGCTGAGCGCGCGGAAGGGGTCAGGAAAGCCCTTAAAGGAACAGGCTGATTTTTTCACAAGGCAAACCACGGGCCTGTAGTGGAAACATGCTGCACTCTATGTTAACCGTACATATTTCCGACGTTTAAGCTCCTTATATCGCACCGGCCCTTGGCGGCGCCTGAGCTGCCATAGGTCGTATAGAGATCCTTCACGGCAATCACTGATGTGAAGGTATTCCCGAGGTTCAACCACTCGACGATAACTGAATCGTATCCGGATATTGTTGATACGGAAACGACTTCCGATAGACTATCTCCGTTTATATCAGTGAATACGAATGTGTCGCTGTCCGGAGACAATGTGGCGTAAGCGGTTTCCTTGAAGACGCCGACTCCTGAGGAGAGTATTGGGTAAATCCTAAAGGACCCTGCTTTTCCAATCGCTATATCCAGCCAACCGCTGCCATCTAGGTTACCGATGCCGATGCAGGTGTATGTGGTCAAGGCGGCTCCCACAACTTTCGTAATATAAGTGATTCCAGTCACTGATCTCACATTTATCCTGTCTATGTAGATAGTGTCCTGATGGGAGTCGGTGGAAGTATCACCGTCCGTAACCCTCACATACACCGTGCCTGAGATTAGCGATGATAATGGGAAGGAATGGGTCAAATCAGTGTTATCGGTTGATGTGTACGAGAACATAAATATCCATGGTCCGGTCGCAGAAGTTGAATAATAGAAATTGAATCCTTCACTTGAACCGGCTCTCACCGACGCCTCCACATACAGCGTCTTCTTGACGCCGGAGCTTGGAATACTGCTTACAGGCCAGATGTAATCAAGCGCACCAGCTGCCTCCCTGAGCTCCTCATATGAGTTATCGGAATTCGTTGTGTTGGCAAATGTTGTCCCGTTCAAGCGCGAACCGATGAACGATCCCGGGTCGGCGGTAACTAGCGCCCCTGGTAAAGGCTCCGTGTAAGTTGACTTATACCAATTGACTCCGTTGAGAGCGGAGGTGATAGCGATGTCCCGGGTGCCGTTGCTTTCAATATCTTCGGTATCGAAGTCATAAATTCCATTATCGATTGGACCGTTAATCAGGACCGGCTGCTTTGTAACCCACTGGGTATTATTCCCGCTGCTTAACCTAGTCAGGTTGTAGATGTAAAGCTTGCATCCAGCTGCTCCTCTTGCGACTGCAGCTCCGGTGCTACTGCCAGAACCTACGAGTTCTGCTTTCCCGTCGCCGTTCATATCAACTAGTTGCATATCGTTGAAAAAGCGCAGAGGTGAAGCGATACCGGAATCCTTGAACACGAGCGCCTTTGTGCGTATTGGATAGTCATTGATGTAAAGGTAGACGTTCCCTGCAGCGTTTGAAACAATCCAGTCCTGATCTCCGTCGCCGTCTACATCGCCGTAGGCCATTGAAGTAATTGCTGAACCGGTTGTCGTATAGTTGGAGAATATGCTCCTCTGCTCCCAGAGGCCGTACTCGTTCATACGGTTGATGTAAATCGCGAGGTAGTTGTTGCCATCAAGCAGTATGGCTGCAAGTGCATCTCTATCACCATCCTCATCCATGTCGAAGTAGAGTGTCTTATAGGTGTCTAAAATCGGTCCTTGCCCGGGGTCGTCTTGAACCCAATCGAGGATACGAGTTGTAAAGAACTTGTTGTTCTCGATCTGAAACATATGCTCGAACTCGCCGCTGGAGCCGCCTCCGACCGCCTTGCCGAATCCGAAGCCGGATGTCCCGACGATGAAGTTCTTAGAATTGACAGAATATTTTATCCAAATCGGGACGCTTATCGTATAAACGCCTTCATTGGCATCGAAGACATTTGTGAGCGTCAGCGAATAGGCCGATATACCTGATGTAAAGGTCATCCCATTTTTTAACCTGAGATCCATCGAGAAGACGTATGTATTATTGACGGCATCGGAGAGCAATGATGAAATCATACCATCTCCAGTCGGCGGCTTACCGTATAGATTCGAACGATCCCTGAGATCCTCTATGCGAACTTCGGAAACTGTTGCAGAAGAAGCCGTCCCCACGTCTTGCATCGTAACTTCTACCCAGATTAGGCTCTTAGTGGCATCTGATAGATCATAGCAGTTGGTGGTCTCGGTCCCCCATATCTTCGCGGATGAGAGCGCTCTCCTATTCTTGTCGTAAGTATTGACAGTCGGTATGAAAACACTCTGCTGGCCGCTCTGAGGCAGAATAGATAGGTTCGTTCTCGCGGTTAATACGGAGGGGGATGTCCCTTCAGATGCGGAACTCATCAGATCCGCCTCAACAAAGTATCCGCCTGGAGCTAGCAGTGATGAATTGAATTTGGCTTCATAGACCCAAGCGTTACCCACCTGAGATATTCTGTAGAAACCGGAGCTATTGCTTGGCGGGGATATCTTCTGCCCTGAGGAATAGCTGACTACGGAGAGGTTATTTCTTGCATCAACATTCTTGAGATTCAGGCTGGCGACCCTTATGAAGACCCATTCCTGCCCCTGTATGAAAGTCGTCTTAGGGTCATTTATATCAGCGGTTTTGCCCCATGGTGGGCGCTTTGATTTGTCCTCGCCGAGAACGACATATCCCTGATCCCCATGATGGTACTTGATGTAAAGCGGGAGGCCGCTGTCGCCCAGGCCGGAGGTTCCGTTAAAAGTGTAATTAGTAATATATGTGTTAGCGTTAGTCGTAGTCGTAGTAGTGCTTGTGACATCTGGCTGTTGCACAGTGAGGATGTAGGTCTCCTTTACTACCGGGCCGAGGTTGTTCTTTACACAGATTATCAAGGGTTTGCCATCGTATGTACTGGGATTCGAAAACTTCGGGAAGTCGAACCGCCACACTCCGTTTGAGGAAGAGTTGCTTGCTCTAGGGCTAGTAAGCCCAGAAATTGACGATACATCGAGCCATACTCCTTCAGACGTGCTCTTTTCGGTGTAGAGTTTTCCGTTGGTGGTACCGGCGGTAGCGGTATATCCGTCGCTATCCGTCACCCTCACATATAATGAGAATCCGGCATAGGTGCTTGGCACGATTGGATCCACGGTCAAAGTCGTCGTATTGCCGTCGGCCCATCTCTGGAGTATCACTGGCGCATTATTGCCTGTTCCGGTTCCGACCATAGATGACCAGATCATCGAATTGGATTCGATGTCGATGACATCGACCTCGAGTTGGGTCGAGGAATTAATTCTATTCGGTCCTAGACCGAACTTTGAATTCAAGTCTGCCAACCATATCTGGCCTATTGCCCAGGTCGGGTTTGAAGCAGGTGAAGCGATGCCTCCGTTGGCTAGAGTGAAGTGCTGTCTGCTGTTCGTGCCGTTGGAAACAAAGATGTCCGTCGTATATGCGAACAGATTTTGCCCTCCGTTGTGGAGTATGGTGAGATCCGCCTTGTTGCCGGTGACATCCAGACTTACCCTGAAATCGGCAATGGGCTTGTTTGTGGGGACCGGCATGCTCAGGACGAAGGCCATGATGGACGAGAACAGAACGACGGTTATGGCGAGGATCAGAATCGTCCCGACGATGTCGGCAACACCCTTGTCCGACCACATCTTCTTTGGCTTAAGCTTCGTCAAAGACACCGTTTCACCGGTCCCCGATACCGTCTCCCCAATAAGGTAATTGATTACCGATTGGTCGATATATAAAGATGCCGTGGTAAATACCCGATACCGGACAGGCGCTGGCTGATAGCGCGCGCATCCGTCAAGCGTCTTTCTCCCTGAGCCGACGATTCCGATATCATTTATATCTACGCAGAGGGCGATTCCTTCCGCATGCCCGCCAACCGTCCGCGCACTCCTATCCGCCAGCTGTCGGTCGCCGAGAAGGTGCTAGTCCACCTCTCCAGGGTGAGGGGCGATAAGGAATCGGATGTCGCCCCGTGGGATGCGTGTCAGGAGGGGATAGCGGAGGCTGTCGGGATGCTGCGGAGCCATGTCCCCAGGGCCGTCAAGGAGCTACAGGCGGACGGCTTCGTCGAGGAGAGCAAGAGGCACGTGAAGGAGGGGGAGAAGCGGATGAAGGTCTACCTCGTCACGCGCGAGGGAGCGGCCCGCGGGAGGGAGATCGAATCTGAATTCCTCTCGCAGATCGTCCCGGCGAAGATAGACGGGACCATCGTGCAGGGTATGTCCATCGATCAACTTGAGACCGCATTCCACCGCAGGATAGACATACTCAGGCTGACGGGGGACGAGGAGTACATAGACATCGATTCCGTAACGGTGACCGGGGTCACCGACTTCACGGACTCCCCCAAGCCCGAGATCTTCCTCGACAGGGAGGAGCCGCTCGAGCAGATGAAGCATTTCCTCAAGTCCAGGTCGATGGTGCTGGTGGTGTACGGGGCGAAGGGCATGGGGACGAGCAGCCTCGTGAAACACTTCATAGAGATGCTCGACGAGTGGAACGTCCTCTGGGTATCCCTGCCCAGGCACAGGTCGGTCGGCGACATAAGGGGGAGGATCGCCGCGTTCTCCAAGCAGCTCGGCTCCAGCGCCGACATGGTGATGGAATCGGTCGCGGGCGCCAATTCGCTCATCGTCATGGACGGGTACTTCGACGTCGAGGAGGAGCTCGTGGACTTATTCGGCGACCTGCTGGGGAGGCGCAACGGGGCGAAGATGATATTCACCTGCAGGGACTCGACCCCGTCGTACAACAGGTTCTACAGGAGGGAGCATCTGGAATCCGGCGTCGTCCAAGAGATGACACTGAAGGGGCTGCCGGAGGAGGATGCAAGGGCGTTGCTGCGCAACGAGGATATTCCCGAAGACGCGTTCAAGAGGATATTCGCGATGTCCAGGGGATCCCCGATGATACTGGGCATGCTCCGCGACGGCGACGAGGAGGGGCTCAGGAGGAACACGACCTTCACCAACGAGGAGATACGGTTTCTGCTCACCGAGGCGAAGGCGAAGTTCGCTGATGATGAGTCCTCATCACCATGATACATAGCTACATCGACGCATAAGTTATAAATGCACTATATATTATGTGTAATATGTGACGGCGGAGAGGCCTGTGATCCTGCAGTAGCGGGGCTGAGGCTTTTCCCTTGGTCTCACGTGTCAAATCTTTCTAATAGTCAATCGAATCTTAAATGCGCCTTGGTTCGATCCCATTCAATTTGTTCTTCTGTATCATCTTATAGGCACCCGATATGGATAAGAATCCTTGGACTAATTGGAGTCAACGTATCATGCAATCCAGATGGTCCCTATTA
>Ga0315268_10001054_pt1 | contig 32194 bp, 32 predicted proteins | sample C1_top_MG_FD_204535 | JGI IMG/M metagenome (GOLD analysis project Ga0315268, IMG submission 204535) | Sediment microbial communities from Yellowstone Lake, YNP, Wyoming, USA - C1_top | ecosystem: Environmental > Aquatic > Freshwater > Lake > Sediment | place: USA: Wyoming | collected 2017-08-01
GTTGTCCAGATGAGTGTCGGCGCCGTTCTTCTAGTTGCAGTCGGGCAGCTTCTCGAACACGGGGTGTCGTTGGTTCTCGATCCTACGTCAGTCTTCGCGATTCTCTACCTTGCCGTGATAGGGTCGACTTTCGCTTTTGCCGCTCTCTACTGGCTCTATACTCGCATGGAGGTTACGCGGATCTCACTCTTCACGTTCATTACCCCAATCGTCGCCGTCCTCCTAGGATGGCTCGTTCTGGGTGAAAAGGTCGATCTCACTGTCGCAGTAGGTGGGTCATTGATTCTGGTCGGGGTTGTGCTACTGAACCGAGCTGCCACGACCGGTTGAGATTCAGTTCTACGCTGCTTGCCGAGTTAGGTAGTAACTCCCTGTGTCTTGTCTCTGATTCTTCTGAGTACGCCCATGATCAAGGATACTTCCCTTCTAGAGATGATCGATTTTGCCAGAACATTTCTGAACGCTCGGTCCGCCAAGCGTTTTCTATGCGGTGGAAGATCTGCAACATCTGCAAGTTGGTCGAAGATGGAGATCAGGCGATCTATTGACTGTTGTGAGGGTTCGAGCGACCACGGACGCGTTTGCCTAACTTTGTGAAGTTCATAGAACACGATTGATGCGGCGGTCGCAACGTTGAGCACATTATAGTCCTCACTGGCCGGAATGCTGACAATTATGTCGCATCGTTGCAGCTCCCTGTTGCTGAGCCCTGTGCTTTCTCTTCCGAAAAGCAGCGCGACAGAACCTGTCGTCCCTGCTAGACGCGAGGCGAGTTGTGGTGGGTCGATAACTATTCTCAGTATGTTCCTACTGCTCGTGCCTATAATTGCAGTTGTGCCGATTACGCGGTCGACTCCTCTCAATGCGTCTGAGAGTGTTCGGGCTATTCGGGCTTTCTCAAGAATCTGCTTACCTTTTGTGGCGTACCGGTAAGCCTCGTCTCCAACAGATGTTTTCGGCGAGACAAGGCATAGGTCCGTCAAGCCGAAGTTTCTCATCGACCGCGCAATGGAGCCGATGTTTCCCTCTTTCTCCGGCTCCACAAGCACCACGCGAAAGCGTGCACCGGGCCATCCTGAAGCGGAGAGTTTACCTTTCACAGGAGCTGGGTCACTCAAGCTGTTCACGCTTTATCATCGAGACCTCATTTGCCAGCCGTTCGAAATCACTGACCCTCAACTGGAACACTCGCACGTCGGGGAGGAATGGAGGTTTTCGATTCGCCAGATCCCTCTGATCAAGTGATGTCTCAAAATACTGGCGAAGCACCTTCTTGGCTCTCTTCCTTCTCTGGGTGAACATGAACCGAACCAAATCAGCGAAAAGTCGCGCGCTCCTCACGGACACGTCGGATTTCCTCTTTCGGATCACAACCACGGCGGAATCCACTCTCGGTACAGGCCTGAACGAATCCCTTCGAATCAGTCCAGCGAGCTCAATTGAGGACTTGTGTTGCACCATGACGCTGATCCTGCCGTAGTCTGGCGAACCGGGCTTCGCCGCCAGCCGCTCAGCAAACTCCTTCTGTAGAGTCAGAACCGCGCGGCGGAATCTTTTGGAGACGAGAAGAAGAACTAGCCGCGACGAAATGTAGTAGGGAGGAGTACAAACGACTTTGTTGAAGCGGGGGAGCCTCACCTTCAGTATGTCGCCCTGTATGATACGTAGCCTTCGATTTCTTCCATGCCTATGTTTCAGAAAGGTTACGAGCCTTGGGTCCTTCTCAACTGCGATCACCTTTCCGGCGTGGGCGAGAAGCGCTTCGGTCAGAAAGCCTTTCCCAGGCCCGACCTCAAGCACAACGTCCGATCGATGCAGGTCGGACGAACTCACTATCAGATCACGCGCCGTCTTATCAACGAGGAAGTTCTGACCCAGTCTTCGAAGCGGCAGATTGCTCAAGTAGATGCTAGAACCCGTGGACTCCATGCCCACTCCCACATCACACGATCCTTACCGTCAGCCACTTGCGAAAGCTATCGCTCACAACGTATCAGGAGGAGACAGCTCTCTTAATTGTTTCACTGGGAGAGTCTTCCTCGTACAATAGCGCCGTTTCATGTCGGCAGAGCGTCCGGATCAAAACTCTGAATTGGCAGCCATGTGACCTTCCTAGTGAGGATACTAATGCCGAGAATGTACACGCGGACGGGGGACGCGGGAGAGACCGGTCTCTTTTCAGGCGAGAGAGTTCGCAAGAATTCCCTCAGAGTTGAGGCGTACGGCACTGTTGATGAGCTCTCGTGTTGGATCGGGTACACGCGGTCACTGATTGAAGACAACAAGATCGACGCTATGCTGGAGAATATTCAGGAAGATCTCTTCCTCGTGGGCGCAGAACTCGCCACGCGTCAAGAAGAATCGCGTTCGCGGAAAGTTCAGGTCACTGAAGCTATGTTGGAGCGTCTTGAGGAGGAAATCGACAGACTGGACGCTGAACTGCCGCCGCTATCGACTTTCATAGTTCCTGGTGGAACTCGAGCTGCCGCTGCGCTTCACGTGGCTAGAACCATTGCAAGGCGTGCGGAACGTAGAGCTGTAGCACTCGCCGAGAACGAGAAGCTGAATCCAGTACTTGTCTCGTACTTGAATCGCATCTCTTCCCTGTTCTTTGTGCTGGCCAGAGTCGTGAACAAACGTGCAGGCGTCGAGGAAAAGAAGTGGGCTTCGCGATCATTGTAGGGGTGACTCGTACACCGTAGTCAGTAGCGTTCTAGGGCTTGGGCTTCTCTTGGGCTCTTCTTCTCCTGCGAACAACAACCACAACTATCAGTGCCAGCAAAACGAGAGCTACCGCAATCAGTGGTAATGGAAGCTCAGCAGGAGCTACCTGGATTTCCACTGGGAGAGTCTCATCTAGGCTGTTGTCTGATTGGGTCCAGTCGAGGCGCAAGTCCATCTTGTACGTCTGGGCTGTCGCCTTCGAGTCGACGTCAGCTGTCAGGAATGCTGTCTTGGACTCGCCTGCCGCCATAGTTCCGAGGAAGTCTGTGAGCGTGCCTGAGAAGTAGTTGCCAACTCTCAGTTGAACCCTCACCGAGTCCGCGCTCACGCTTCCAACATTCTTGATCGTCACCCTTATGCTGACGCCCGAGTCGCCTGCGTGGAGAACCTTAGGCTCCACTTGGACAACTTCGAACATCACCTTCTCGCTGACGTAGATCGGGATCTGTCCAATCTCCACCTGCCCGTTAGGCTCGGCTGAGACGGTGACTAGTTTCAGGTTGTAGCTTCCGAACTGGGCGGACTTGGTGATGTCAAGGTAGAAGTCCGCTTCGCTAACCTGTCCCGGCTGCATTGTTCCGAGAAAGAATGCGTCCGACCCTCCAGAGGACGTTTGGAACGGATCCTGCAAGAGGAGGCGCACTTGAAGGTCAGCTGTCGAGCCTGTCCCCGAGTTCACGAGCCACGCCTTCACGGCGACTTGATTGTCCCCAGGATAGACCTTCGCAGGCACAGTCACAACATGTTGAACACGAACATCACCAGTCCAGACAGGCACATCCACGCTGAGAGTCTTTTCCACAGGCAACAGCTCCCTCGCAGTCTTGTAATCAACGATGAGCACGAGTCTATGAACGCCTGCACTTGCATCCGACGCGACTCTCAAGGCAAATCGCAAAGTGAAGGAGTAGCTTGGTAACATGTCACCTGCGCTCTGGTCAACCGTGTCAGCTGCGACCTGACTTCCGTTGACATTGTAGACGTAGCTGAACGGAGCCGCCAGCAAAAGCGTGGCGCTGACATCGCGGGCCGCTGCATCTCCTGAGTTTGATAGGACAATTGACAGCGGAATATTGGTGTCGCCCGGATGCACGGAGACGCCTCCTAAGGGGTTGGTTCCCCAATATACCGACGTGACCACAACATTTGGCTGAGAGATGGGTTCAACGCTCCTCGCAAGAGGAGCTACCATGACGATGATCATGATGATTGAGAAGACTAGTGTTCGTCGAGTCAAGGTGATCCCACCGTCAGCATAGCTTTCATTGAGGCTCCGACTACGCGTATATCAATTCTCCTGCTAATTTGGTTTCCTAATTCTACATCGTTCGCTTTGACAGTAGAGTCGCGATTGGTAACAAGATAAGACTGCTCAACAAGAGAACGAACAAGTCGACGGCTACCGCGTCGAATCCGACTCCAAGATAGATAACCCGTCTAAGTGCATCGTTCCCGTATGTCCAAGGCAACATCTGTGCTATGGCCCGTCCTCCAGAGGCTAACAATTCCGGTGCCTGAATTGCGCCTGCAAGCTGGAAAAGCGGAAATGTGATCGCGATCTCGAGGATCGTCAAGGTTGATGAACTGCGGATTCTCGTAGAGACCAGCAGGCCAAGAGACATGGTGAACGCCGCGATCAGAGTGGTGGTCAGATAGACTAGGAGTACGCTGCCTCTCATTACTAGCCCAGTCAGCTCAAAGATAGCAAGCATGAGCGTCGTGCGGATCGCGTTGAGCACGACTGTCGCAGATATCTTTCCGCTGTAGATTGATAGAATACTAGTGGGTGTAAGAACGAGGCGTGGGAATGTGCCGCGCTCGCGCTCTCTCGTTACAGCGTTCACAATGTCGTCAAAGGCACCGAGTATCGTGATCATGCCCAACATGCCTGGTAGAAACATATCGCCTGTTGCAGGACGACCCGAGATGGGCCTCAGTATTAGTTGAACAGGCGTAGCGCCGAGGCGGACACTGACTTGCTCTAACAGGCCTTGCGTACTACTGCTCACAGCGCTCTGAACCAAGGCAGAGGATGTGGTTTTTGAGTTGTCGGTTTGCAGGATGACAAAGGCTGGCTGACTGCTGAGTAGTGCAATGCCGAAACCCTTTGGAATGATCACGGCTCCCGTTGCGTCTCCTGATTCAACCGCATGCAAGGCCTGCTCCTCTGTTTGAAAAAACTGTCTCACTCTGATCAGGCGCGAGCTGGTCAGTCGGTCGACGAAGCTCTTTGACATCGGTGAGCTGTCTAGGTCCGCCACAACCACAGCGATATTGTAACTGGGCGCGCTGAATGCTGTGACAATGACTATGAAGATCTGAATCAAGAGAATCGGGAATATTATGGTCAGAGCTAGGGAAAGCGGGTCACGGAGAAGTTGTTTGAGCTCCTTGACAGTGATACTTTTCGTGTCACGAGCGAAACGATTCATGTCACAAGTCTCTCCCGCGACAACTTCAGGAGAACGTACGCGACACCGTAGAACAACGCGACCGATACAACGATGAATTCCAATTGGACTGTCAAATCGAGCAGAGGTTGCCCGATGAGTATGGTCCGTTTCAGTATTTCGATGCCGTATGCCCAAGGTAACATGTACGAGATCGTGCTTGAGATGCCTCTCAAGAGCTCTCTGTCTATGACGAACCCGCTAAAGGCAAAAAGGAACAGCACGAGAAAGAACTCGATGATGATGACGGCCCTCACACCAATTCCAATCGAGGAAATCAGGAACCCAAACCCCATCGTCAACAGTGCAATGAGAAGTGATATTGTCAAGACCGTTGCAAAGTCGGTACCCGGTCTCGCTCCATAAGCATAGAAGGCGAGCCCGAAGACCATGAGCGTACGAATCAGGTTAAGAGCTAAGTCGTACAGCGTCTTTCCAAACATTACAGCTCCAAGACTAATGGGGCTCACGAGCAAGCGAGCGTATGTTCCCTCTTCGCTCTCGCGTGACATGCCGCCCGCGATTTCGTAGAACGTCGCGAACACTATTACCAGACCTAGAATGATCGTCAGACCAATATTGAAACTCGAGAACCTGGCTCCTTTTTGAATAATCTCAACTTGTAACGCACCTCTACTGAGAAGTGGCCTTGCCGCAGCATTCGGGCTGAAATTCTGCAGGCTGCTCTGTAGGCTTGATACGACTTGGTTGCCTAGGCCGTTTATGCTGTCGTCCACGTAGACTACTAGACTCGCTTGCTCGTTCTTGACCAAGTTGTCCTCAAAGCCCTTGGGCACTATGATGGCTGCATAGATCTTCCCAGTTCCTAACGTGTCGATAACGTTCTCTTCGCTGTAGCCTTGAACCAAGTTGTTGAAATCTCCGGAACTTGAAAGCGTTTCGAAGAGGCGACCTGAAGCTATCGTTAGGTCATTGTCAACGTAGGCGATGGCTAGGTGGGCTGCCGGTGAAAAACGCTCGCCTGCCCTGCCACTAGCTCCTCCCAGAGATGCGGTGAAGAAGATCGGCAGAATCACAAGCGAGATTATGATCGCCGTCCGATTACGTCTCAAGACGCGAAACTCGTTGGCCATGACCGCTAGAACGTCGTTGAGGAATGTCCTTATAGACATCGGCGCTTTCACGTTCGGTTGATGTGTCGTCGCTCGCTGATCTCGTCTATTCTGCCCGTGCTTTCTCGAGGAATCGGTCGATCTCTTCTTCGCCACCAGTTAGTTTGATGAAAGCTTCTTCAAGGGTTGGCCCTTTAGTATTAATCGATCTTATCTTGGCGCCTTCAGATAGGAGGATCCTTGTTACGTTCTCTGCAAGTGCTTGATCATGTACGCATGTGATCCTTAGAACGGGGTCATTATAGGAGATGTTGCATACGTCCTCAATGTTGCTGATCTTCTCAATCTGTTTCGTGGAGAGTCCTGGTGTTTCAACTTCCATGACAGAGAGCTCGCTTACCTTGCGCTTCAGATCACTCGGCGACCCTACTTGAATCAGTCTCCCTGCAAACACGATTCCCACGCGGTCGCAGATCTTCTCGGGTTCCGTCATGTAGTGAGTGGTCCAGATGACCGTAACACCTTCTTTGCAAAGGTTCCTTGTGAAATCTTGAAGGGCTGCTGCCGATTGGGGATCTAGACCAGAAGTTACTTCATCTAAGAAGAGGATCTTCGGATTGTGAAGGAGAGCAGCGCAGATCAATGCTTTCTTGGTCCAACCGGACGAGAGGGCCTTTACCATCCGTCTTGCTTTGTCTTCGAACCTAAACATCTCAAGCAGGTGCGCTATCCTGTTCTGTGCTTCTTCATCAGGAAGGTTGTACAATCTGCTGAGGAATTTCAGGTTCTCCTCAATCGTCAGCTCCTTGTAGAGCATGACGCCTTCTGAAACGACACCGATCTGGCGTCTGACTTTGGCGGCTTCCCGTATGAGGTCGTAACCAGCCACGGTAGCTGTACCACTCGTCGGCTCGATCAGTGTGCAGAGCATCCTCACGGTCGTGGTCTTCCCGGCGCCGTTTGGGCCAAGCAGGCCAAACAATTCACCTTGTCTGACATCCAAGTTCAAGCCATCTACAGCAGTGAATTTCCCGAAGACTCTGGTCAATCCTCTCGTTGTGATCGCGTTCTCTGGCGTGCCAGTTTCCCTCCTATTCTGGACCCTTTGAAGTTGCGGCGTTAATTTTCCTTGTGCTATTTAGTGCGCGAATCAATCCTGAACGAAGTCTAGGTTTCTAATGCTCGCCGGCAGCTTTCGGGTAGTTCTCGTCTTCCAGCTGAATGGTCGTGTGGTCAATCCCGAACTCTCCTTTGAGGATATCGATGAGCTTGGTGACCAGCTCCTTTCCGTTTGTGCCATCTTCGACAACCACATGGCTACTCATGCAGCACATCTTAGTGTCGGCGATGGACCATACGTGGAGGTCGTGGACATTTTTGACGCCCTTCATCCCGAGTATCCTGCGCTCGACTGCGGATACATCGATATGACTGGGGACCCCTTCGAGGAGAACGTTCACGGAGTCCCGGACCAGTTTTCCGGAGCTGTAGAAGACCAGCACGCCGATCAGAATACTGGCTATGGGATCAGCTTGGTACCAGCCCGTGAAAAGCATGATTAGTCCAGCCGAAATAGCCCCTACCGAGCCTAGGGCATCAGCGATGACATGTAGGAAGGCACCCTTGAGATTCAGGCTCTCATTTCTGGATCGAGAGAGAGTTGCTGCAACTAGCCCGTTCGCTACAAGTCCGAGAACCGCGATAATCAGCATGTTCAGGCTTTGCACGTCAGGCGGACGTTGGATCCGTTGAATGGCTTCGTAGAGTACGAATATGACAACTGCCCACAGAAAGATGCCGTTCAGGAAGGCAGACAGGATCTCAACACGGTAGTAGCCGTAGGTTCTTCTCAAACTGACAGGTCGTTGTGCAAGCCAGGCAGCAACCAAAGCATACGCAAGGGCGACAACGTCAGTCAGCATATGGAAGGCGTCGGTTTGGAGCGCCAGACTGTTTGTTAGGATTCCTCCGACCAATTCAATGACAAAGAAAGATGCCGTGATGCCCATGGCTGCTACCAAAGCTCTGGTCGTGGAGGGATGAGAAAGCATGAGTATTGAGGACCTTACTTGGAGTGTATGAACGACCCAGAATTCTTGTCAAACTCTTATACCTTGAGATTGCCACGAGTAAAGTCGTCAGCAGACAGATGGATCAACCGAAGAAGCCTGAATCAAATGGCGACTACAAGAACCGCGAAACCGTTCTTCGAGACAAGTTCACTGCGCATCTATAACACGGGCATCCTGGAGACCGATGCCATACAAGGCGAGAGTATAGATCTCATCGTGACGTCGCCTCCGTACGACATCGACGTCAAGTATCAAAACTATGACGACAATCTCCCCTATGATCAGTACCTCGATTTCACTAGGAAGTGGCTATCGAAGATCCTTGGCTTGGCCAAACCTGACGGGCGCCTATGCCTAAACATTCCGCTAGACAAGAACAAGGGCGGCCAACAGAGTGTGTGCGCCGACATCACGACCATCGCGAAAGAGGTTGGATGGAAGTATCATTCAACAATCATTTGGAATGAGCAAAACATCTCTAGGCGCACAGCGTGGGGGTCATGGATGAGTGCTTCTGCACCCTACGTGATCGCTCCAGTTGAGACAATACTGGTCATGTACAAGACCAGATGGGAGAAGATGCGGAAAGGAGAATCGGACATCGCCCGAGACGAGTTCATTCAATGGACGAACGGTGTGTGGAACTTCAGCGGCGAAAGCAAGAGCAAGATCGGACACCCAACACCATTTCCGGTCGAGCTGCCGAGACGTTGCATCAAACTGTTCAGCTTCAGAGGAGAAGTCGTATTGGATCCGTTTCTTGGCAGCGGAACCACACTGATCGCGTGCCTGCAGACCAATAGGATTGGAATAGGCGTGGAAATCAACAAAGACTACTGTCGGCTAGCAGCGAAGCGACTGAATCAACAGACAGCGTAGTAATGTCAGCCCAGGCTCGCCCAACCATTAGCACGGCAGAATCTGGCGGTAGAGAAAGAAACGGGATGGAATTCCCGGACACTTGCTTTCGATTTGGTGCTCAGGCTGAATACGTTAAGTTTTTCTTACGAAACAGCAAAAGGCCTCCCGTCAGGAGCAACAGTGATGTCACAGTGACTATTCCGAAGGGAAACTCCGGAACCGGGATCGCAGGGTCTGGCCCCCAACTGCTCCAACCGTGTACGCTACAATTCAGCCTTGCTTGCACTTGAATCACCCCGGTGGCCTTCCCAAGAGGGTAAGTCACGGTGAACACGGTCGTCGTAGGTATTGATGCGATGTGGACAGAGGGGTGCTCGGTCCATGATGATCCATCTGTCGAGGTGCGAACTTGGAAGTCAGTTGGGTAGTGGCTTGCCGTAGGCGGATCCGACATTTGAGAGAAATCGAATTGAATCGTGAGAATTGTGTTCCCGGAACCGTCAAGAGAACTTGTGATCTGAGGAGATGAACTCCACGCGTAGGCGTTTGGACAGTAAGCCAACGAAATCGCGATAAGAAGTGCCAGAACAACTGGGATAGATTTCCTATTCATATTTCTTGATCCCCCAAAGAATATGGGCTTTACAACGAAAGCGCATCAGCTTAAACATGGAACTAGTCAGAGTGCGAAGTTATCCTCTGGGGAAGTTTTCATCTGTAAATTCGGGAATAAGCCGTCGCTTTCGTCGAGCACAGTTTTGAGCAACTTGACGTTGTGTTCCTGCACGAGGAGGAAGTCCAACGTCACGGATGGTTTTTCGAGAGGGTAGCCAAAGAAATCCCAGAAAACTAGGCTGTGGCCGGACCCGACGACATTAGCGGTCCTCGGACTGCTGTAACAGTAGGGTCGTTCTGCTGAGGTGTCAGTCCTTGATTGCTTCGAGCAGGCTCACGGCGTTCCAGATCTTCACTCTAGTGTATTGCGGCATGTTCGGATCCTGACTGATGTCGTCGAGGATTGATATCGCGTTCGCCGCCCTCACGCCTAAGCTGACGCCTGGCGTCTGGAGCGAATCCATGGCGGTCTTGGCGGCTCGTCTTATGTTCCGAGGGGTCGTTGTATCCTGAGAAACTTCATTGAGAACAGCCATGGCTTGCTTCGTTCGTTCCTCGTACTCTTCCTTGCGTTTCGCCTTCGACAATCCCTGTCGCCCCGCATCGCTAAATCGCTGATTCACGCATTTTATAGGTCCCGCCCAAAAACCTTCCCTTGGGCAGGCGATACTGGATGGGCGCAGAAGTAAAGCGAATGGCAGATCTCCTCAGATCTGGTGCAGCAATGCTACAAGAGACATGCCCAGTATGCGCAACCCCACTCTTCAGGCTCGGGAAAGACACTTTCTGTCCAAAGTGCAATCGTCCCGTGATGATCGTCAAGTCAGTTGAGGAAGAAGTCAGAGTTGCCAGCCAGCAAGTGCTTGACAATCTCGAACAGGTAACCCTTCAGAAGATCGTTGAACTCAACACGGCGATCAAGAACGAGCATGGACTCGCGCCCCTCCGAGAACTAGGAGAAGCTGTCAAGACGTACCTATCTGCTTTGGAACAGATCAGAAGACTAAGGTCTGCGTAACTCGTGAACCGCCGCAGACCGCTGTGAATGGTCGACCTGATAACTCTAGATAGCGCTGGATGCGAGTGTGTCGTTTATCGCCTCAAAGAACTCGTCGAGCTTGTCGAGGGGAACCCGTGCGCCGCAGGCCTCTGGATGTCCTCCCCCTGATGCGCCCAGCTTGGGGGCGACTGTTCGAAGGATCTTGTTCAAGTCAACGGATCGGTCAATGACTCGAAACGAGATATCTGCAAAGCCACGACGCGTATCCTTGTCGACGTAGGCTCCGATGCTGGCTGCCGTGGCAGCGGCAGCATAGGTTGCCCCCTTCCCAGCAGGGCCGTCCAAGTCATAGACAACACCCATCCTCCCGAGCTTCTGAGCGCTCTTCTCCACGCGTTGCCTGAACGATTCCTCTAGTTCGCTCGCTTTCACGGCATATGCTACGATCCTGCTGTCTTCGCAAGGTGGTCGGCAACTAGCTAGGAGATCCACAATCTGTCTGTGGAACTCGTGATCAGTTCGCGTGACTTCTAATGCTCCGCACAGGAAACCCGCTTGGAGGAAGACAGAGCGTTTGTCCCACCTGTTCAGACGATCGACGCAGAATGGTGTAAGATCCGCGTAGTCACCGATTGCGCCCATCAACATCACTCGTTCAGCCTCTCTACGAAGACGTGACCCCACGTGAGTGAAGGTCAGCTCCGAGGCTGAAACGTCGCCGGCTAGGACTTCTACGCTAGACTGTCTGGGGAAGGAGATTGCGGTGTCGGGGTGGTGATCGATGTAGGTGACTTTGCCGCTCCACCGGGACAACCTGCTCACGATCTGTTCCTTCGCAAGCTCGCACAATGCCAGATCGAGTACCACAATATCCCTTCGAGTGTCCATCTGGTCGAGATCATGCAGTAGACTGCAGGGCTTGGTGAAGAAGACCTTGGAGGCTGGGTCGCTCATCCTTACAAGTGCTGCGCTGCAGATTCCGTCAGCATCTTCATGAGCTATGATCTGCATCGCTATTCCCGACTCATGTTGGAGGCTTCAAGTATTTCAGGCAAGACGTTTTTTCGCCTTCTGCTTGGCAATTCTTAATTCGCGCGACATCACGCTCTGAGTTGATAGACTTGGCCCACCCCAGCTTCTTCGACCATCCTTTGATCAATGCAGGCTCGGTCGAGAGGCGAACGTATCAAGAGAGGGTGGCCGAGAACGCGCTCCGTGGCAACACTCTAGTCTCCATACCGACAGGATTGGGGAAATCCCTGATCGCCGCTTTGGTTGCAGCCAAGAGACTGGAGCAGTATCCTGATAGGCACGTGGTAGTGCTGGCACCGACGCGTCCGCTAGTCGAGCAGCACTACAAGACGTTCAAAGGTTTGCTGCGACTTGATCCTGAGGATTTCGCTTGCATAACAGGGCAGACCTCCCCGGATGATAGGAGTCAGGCTTGGGCGAAACGGTTGGTCGTTTCGACGCCTCAAGTCTTTGTCAACGATCTCATATCCGGTAAAATCGAGCTAGCTGGGATATCTCTGCTCGTCTTCGATGAGGCACATAGAGCTGTCGGCGACTACGCCTACACGTACATCGGAGAAAGATACAGCAAAGTCACGCATGGTCTCGTGCTGGGACTGACCGCATCTCCAGGATCAAGCAAAGAGGCAATACAGGAAGTCTGCAATAACCTCAACATCAAACGGGTTGAAGCCCGTACGATCTCAGATCAAGACGTGAAGCCATTCGTTGGGGGAATCAAGGTCGATTGGGTTCCTGTCGAACTGCCGTCGGTCTTCAAAGAAGTCAAACGGTTGCTCGATGAGCACACGAAAGATGTGCTGAAGGGAGCGCGAGACTATGGTTATCTGCCCACGGCTGACGCGGACCGAATTCGCCTACGCGATATTCTCGAGGCGAGAGAGAAGATACGGCATGACACGATCCATGAACCAGCTGCCAAGGATCTGCTTCGAAGAATATCGTTCGGCCTGTATTCTTCCATCCATGCGCTCAAGGCGATGGAGCTCCTTGAGACCCAAGGATTCTCACCGCTGAAAGCGTACCTTGACGGCTTGCAAGAACGACTGAAGAAGCGAGCAATGCCCTGGCTCAGGGCATTTCTTGAAGATTCAAGGATCGTGGATATTTCGCGAATAGCATCACAGGAAGTGGAGAAAGGGAACGAGCATCCGAAGTTGCAGGTACTCATCGCAAGGGTCAAGGAGACATTCGCGCTCGGCTCTAGGCGCGTTATTGTATTCACCAACTACAGAGCAACAGCGGCTAGGCTTGTTGAAGAGCTCAGCAAGCAACCGAGTATCTCCGCCGTCCGGCTTGTGGGGCAACAAACGAAGAGCGCGGACAAGGGCCTCTCTCAGAAGCAACAGACGATGCTCCTTGAGGACTTCAAGTCAGGCCAGTACAATGTTCTCGTCGCCACCCAGATCGGTGAAGAAGGCCTAGACATCGTTGAATGTGATGAGGTCATATTCTATGACACAGTGCCGAGCGCGATCCGGTACATCCAGCGGAGAGGAAGGACTGGCAGGAAGGGTCCTGGCAAGGCAACCGTATTGATGGCCATTGGAACTAGGGATGAGGCATACTATTACATCTCGCGACGACGGGAGAGGATGATGACCGTTGCGTTGAAGCAGGTCGCGTCTCAGGCGACCGAAGCGGAGCTTGACCAGCCTAATCTGGAGGAGTTCCTGAAGGAGGAAGAGATGAGAGATACGTCGCAGAAGCCGACGATAATTGTGGACGCGCGTGAGCTGGGTTCACCGACGACTAGGGAACTCTCCAAATACGATATCCTCATCACGCAAGAGACCCTGAGCATTGGAGACTTCGTCATCTCAGACCGAACGGCAATAGAGCGAAAAACCGTTGAGGACTTCGTTGCATCGATAATCGACGGGAGGCTGTTCGAACAGGTCTCCAACCTCAAATCGGCATACGAGATGCCGATTCTACTGATCGAGGGAGAGAGTTTCCAGACCTCTCGCAACATCGCCCCCGAGGCCGTCATGGGAGCGGTTGCAAGCATCATAGTAGACTTCGGCGTACCTGTCGTGTGGACTAGAAGCCCATCCGAAACTGCCTTGCTACTACTCTCGGTTGCAAGACGTGAACAATCAAAGGGCGAGCGCCGGCCCCGGATAAGAATGGAGCGTAAGCCTGACTCGTTGGCACGCGAGCAGGAATTCGTTGTTGCAGGTCTGCCGCTAGTCGACACAGTCATCGCTAGGCGGCTGCTGAAGGCATTTGGAACGGTCGAGAGGGTGTTCTTGGCGTCAGACAAGGAGCTCCAGAACGTAGAGGGGATAGGCAAGAAGATCTCTGAGCGGATTAGGAAGCTGGTTACGGCTCCATATCGGGAAGACGACACGACCTCCCACGACTAGCTACAGGTCAAGACTCAGCAAAGACATATGGTCTCTGACAGCACTACTGCCTCAAGAGTGGCAGTTGCGTATGAGCAAACTGAATTCCGTGCTTGAAAAGTACGCGGCTATGGTGGATCGACAAATCGAGGAATACATCCCGCGGATTGGCCGACCGGTCACGCTTCATCAGCCGATGTGGGAACTACTCGATCGTGGAGGAAAGAGGTTCAGGCCAGCCCTCACGCTTCTCTTCTGTAAGGCAGTTGGAGGTACGGAACGAAGGGCTCTTCCCGCCGCAGCTGCCGTTGAGATTCTCCACAACATGACGTTGATTCATGACGACATTGAGGACCGGAGCGAACTTCGAAGAGGGAAACCGTGCATCCACATAATATTCGGGCAGTCGGCTGCAATCAACTCCGGCGATGCGATGCTGATCAAAGTCTTCGAAGCCGTTGCTCGGGGATCACTTGACGCGACGACCAAGAACAAGCTAGTTAAGCGATTTGCTGATAGGGCCTTCCAGATCACAAGAGGCCAGGCACTGGAATTCGAACTCAACAACCGACAGAGCTTCACCGAAGAGGATGTGATTGAAGTGCTCAGGAACAAGACAAGCGCGCTCATTGCTCTGGCATGCGAGTCCGGCGTGATCGCAGCTGGCGGAACGAAGAATCAGCTATCTGCTGCAGCCAAATTCGGCGAAGCTACAGGCGTGGGCTTTCAGATCGTTGACGATCTGCTGAACGTTGCTGGTGATGTTCGCAAGTACGGGAAGGAGATCGGCGGAGACATTAGAGAAGGCAAGCGCACCATCATGGCCGCCCACCTAATCAAATCCGCCTCCGTAGAAGACAGGGAGCGATTCATGAAGATGCTCGGAAAGTCAACGATATCGCAAGAAGAAATCGGTGAAGCAATTGACCTTTACAGGAAATACGGGGCCCTAGACCACGCGAAAGGTTTGGCAGATAGATTCATCGAAGATGGGTTGAGCGCCCTCGAGGGGCTCTCGAAATCGAGTGCCAAAGACACAATCGAGGCTCTTGCTCGATTCATGGTTCGAAGAGAGACCTAGGAGTCCGAGTTCGTGAATGAGACCGGGGCGTCAAATCTCGAGCCCAAGCGTTCGCTTGCTTTGATGCTTAACCCGTGTTGGAAGGCTTTCGCGCAGTACTTAGTGGGTCAATGCAAAGAATGCAGACAACAACGGCTTCTATCGATCTTCGATGTGTATTCAGGCAAAATGCGGATTGTCTGTCAGCGTTGTTCGCTGAGAGCGAAGGCAGTAACACCGCTAATTCGTGTTCTGTTCTCTCGGATCGGTGTCACCGAAAACACGACCAGAGGTTTATTGAGAGATCCGCTCGTCCGTCGATGTATGCTTAGCGTGGTTGAGGGAATCGCTCACTTCGGAATAAGGTATCCACAACCCGCGGGGGCGCCAGTCACCGTTGTATGGAACTACACCAACAGGTGCAATCTCAACTGCTTGCACTGCCATCAAGACTCGTCCCCCACATGCTCCGATCCAGAGCTAACGACTCTTCAGGCCTTCAAGGTAATCGATAACATGGCCGATGCAGGGGTGGCCATAGTGACCTTTTCAGGGGGCGAACCTCTGCTACGGCCCGACATTTACGAAGCAATCGAAAGAGCAGACGACCGCGGAATGCTGTGCACAATTGCATCTAATGGAACCCTCATGACTCCAAGAGTAGCCGAGAGACTCTCCAGAGCGGGTATCAGACGAGTAGAAATAGGTCTCGACGGCGCAACGGCCGAAACCCACGACTTTCTGAGAAACAGGCCGGGCAGCTTCGAAGCGACTGTCAACGGCATAGCGAGTTGTGCTGATGTCGGATTTGATGAATTGGCAGTTACCATGACACAGCACTCCAAGAACATCATTGAATTGGAGGCAACCATGGAGCTGGCTGAGAAACTCGGAGCGACAAGATTCTACCTAAACCGTCTCATACCAGCCGGTCGTGGAGTGGAAGCATCCTACCTTGATGTCACACCCTCAGAGAGGATCAAGTCACTTGAGACTCTCTACGGCAAGTTCTACAGCAGCATATCGAAGGGGGCAGGTATGCAGTGTTATGCTCGCGGAATGACCTACTATGCTCGCGTCGGTTACGAACGTTCAAACGGTCGAGTCTTCACGGTAAGCGAGGCCCTCTCGGGATACGAAAAGATGTTCCAGCGGAAATTCGGATTGGAAGTCTCGAATATCGTAAGGAAACTGGCAGAAGGGTTCGGCGGATGTTCAGCCGGACTGACTTATGCAGGACTTACCGCTTCAGGAGACCTGCTTCCCTGCGTTCCAGCTGCGACAAAGCTGGGTAACCTTCTCGATCAGGACCTTAAGGAGATCTGGGTTCACAATCGACTCCTGAACTACATCAGGAATCGGAAGGCGCTCAAAGGTTCATGCAAAGTCTGCAAATTCGGACATCTTTGCGGCGGTTGCAGATTCACAGCATACGTCACTCAAGGCGATTGGTTGGGGTCAGATACCTCTTGTCCTTTCGGCCCAAAACGCTAGAGGTAAGTAGTCACGTGATTTGCTGATGTTGGCGCGTGAGAGTCGATGAAACGGTTGACTTTGGTTGATCAGAAGGTTCTACGGTACTCGCTGGGGCCTTTCTATGAACCTACGCTTCGAATAAGCTCAGGGGAGACTATTCTTGTTGAGACTGAGGATGCCTTCTCGGGCCAAGTTAGGAGTCCACAGGATAGACGTGACACAAAGGCCATGCCGTTCTCGAACCCGGTGGTGGGGCCGATCTACGTTGAGGGTGCCGAGAAGGGTGACACTCTAGCGGTCAAGATCAACGACATTCGCTCAAGAATAGGTCAGGGTGCGACGCGTATCCCGTCTTGGTGGTGGTACCTGTGCGACCAAGCAAAGTACGCCTACCAGAATTTCCTCGGAGTAAATCTCCCACACGGAACACGCATCTGCCCGATACGCGACGGCAAAGTGATCTTTGACGACAGGCACTCGCTTCCGTACAGCCCAATGATTGGCACGATCGGAACTGCTCCTGAGATCGAATCGGTTTCAAGCGAGAAGCCCGGTCCTCATGGAGGAAACATGGACGTGCCGGATGTCACATGTGGAAACACGCTCTACCTGCCTGTCAACGCCAGCGGTGCTTACCTCTACATCGGCGACGTTCACGCAACTCAAGGCGACGCGGAGCTATGTGGAACAGCAATAGAGATGCCTGCTGAGATCGAAGCAACTGTCGAAGTCATCAAGAAGAAGCAGATAGGTTGGCCTCGAATAGAAGCCCCGCAATTCATCGCCGCCATCGCATGCTCTGGCACAGGCATGCCACTGGATGAAACGGTGAGAATCGCCTTTGTAGAATTGATTCGTTGGCTTGAGAACGACTACGGTTTTGATCGGTGGGACGCCTACCAGCTCTGTACTCAGATTGCTAAGGCTAACCTTGGAAACGTTTGGACAATCATTGCGAAATTCCCGAAAAAGTATCTCTAGATTCCCAGCTTTCGCAGTCTACGTGTCACCAAGTCTAAGATATTCTCGCCTACTTTGCTAATCGGTTGAGTTGCATCGACGAGCGTGAGTTCTCCCGTTTGGACGAGTCTCAAGTACTCGTCTCTGACACGCCGTTGAAGTTCCAGCCTCTCTAGTACGCTCTTCTTTCTCTTTATCCTGCTCATTCCCATCTCAGCGGGAACATCCAAGTACAGTGCAAGGTTCGGTCTCACGGCAAACCGGTTAATCTCGCGAAGCCAGTGTGAGTCCCCACCTTGAGCGCCTTGATAAGCGAAGGAGGCGTAGATGTAACGGTCACATACCACAATCTTTCCATCAGCAAGCGCGGGTAGTATCTCCGACTCGAGGTGCAGAAATCGGTCAGCTGCGAATAGAAGAGCCTCGACCTCCGGCGAAGCCTTCCTTCCGTGAAGTATCCTTCGCCGAATGAGTCTGCCTACTGTGCTTCGGCTTGGCTCTGCTGTCAGGTGGACCTTGTACCCTTGGTGTCTCAACGCGGAATAGAGTGCTCTTGCCTGAGTTGTCTTTCCACAGCCATCACCGCCTTCGAGAACTATGAAAGCCCCTTTGAGGGGTCTATTCACGATCTGTCGCTCCTGCAGTTTGCGGGCGTCTCCGCCAACCCCACATAGAAAATGGTGTCGGTCGGACTTCCGCTTTCACGAGTGCGTACTTGGCGGCTTCTTGCCTTTTAAGGACAAGCTGAGCAGTGAATGGGAGATGTGTTCTGCGGGACGGAGAACCTTTGAGTGGAAAGGGCTTCTGGGGTTTCATCAAAGACCCGATCTACGGTTACATTAGACTCACAGAAACCGAGAAGAGAGTAGTCGACACTGGCCCGGTTCAGCGGTTGAGAAGGATCAGGCAGCTTTCTGGAGCCGAGTACGTGTATCCTGCTGCGACACACACTCGCTTTGAGCATGTGCTCGGAACAATGTACTTGGCCGGAGTTCTAGTTGAGAATCTTCCCGCAGAACTCGATGAAACCGAGAAGAAGGCGGTGAAGGTTGCTGCGCTGCTGCATGATGTGGGTCATGCGCCTTTCTCACATCTCTTCGAGCCACTACTACAGAAGTATGTTGGTAAAACGCACGAAGACATGTCCACAAGCATCATCCTCAACTCGGAACTCTCCAACGTACTCCGAGACGAAGGACTGGATCCGAGCATCGTCAGTAGATTATGTGTTGGGAGATTCGAGGATCCGAAGCGGGCCTATCTTGATCAGATCATTCGAAGCTCGGTCGATGTTGACAAGATGGATTTTGTTCTTCGAGACTCGTACCACACCGGCGCCGGGTACGGTGGCGTCGATGTTTTCCGTCTAATCTACACGATGGATGTCCTCAACGGCAACTTGGCTGTAGACGTGACAGCGCTCTCCACGCTTGAGAGCTTCATACTGGCGAGATTGGAGTCGTTCAGAACAATCTACTTCCATAAGACTTCACGCGCGGCCCAAATAATGCTCCTGAAGGCTCTGGAGTACGCGAAAGATGATCTCCGTATCTCTGAGCTCGAATCAGTTGATGAGTATCTCTCGGTTGATGACGACACGGTGTGGGCGACACTCCGTAAGAACGCAAAGTCCAGAGCGATAGTTGAGGATCTCGACCGGCGGAAGCTGCTCAAGTGTGCATACGAGAAGACTTTCTTCGTAAAAGACGAGTTTCTCTCAAGCCTCTTCACAAAGGATACGGTTCGAGTAAAGATGGAAGAGGAGATCGCGCACAAAGCGAAGATCGCCATCGAAGATGTGAACATAGATTTACCATCTCTTCCGTCAGTACCATATCACTCGGCCGCAGAACTGGAACCCATGGATATCCCGGTCTTCTATCGGGGGCAAAACGGCGAGAAATTACCGCAAAAGATCTCAGAGGTCTCAAAGATCGTCGATGTGCTCATGGCCTACATGAACATCATTCGAGTCTATACGGTTGAAGAGTACAGAGATCAGGTTCAAAGAGCAGCAGAGAGTGTGCTCGGAGAATCTGCCCTGTCGAGTCTGGTCTCATACTAACGGGTTGACTGGGGCCGCTTCAGATCGTCTAGCAGTTTTGCGTAGATTCTGAGCGCTTCAGGTTCCTCAATGGACGTGTTCACTGAAACGAGCGCTAGCTTGCCGAAAGACCCAGCTGCCCTTTCAGCGAGCGCCCTGCTCGCCATTAGGTACTTTCCACCCAAAAGGACTGATGATCGCCCCACTTTCTCTTTCAGGATCCCTGGCATAGCTAGGGCCACCGTGCCAAGCTTACTAGATCCTTCGTAGAAGAGAATGAGGACAGCATTCTCGAGCTTCACTAGATTGGCATGAAACGTGACGCCATCGCGCTCGAATTTCGCATCTAACGATTCCAATGCAGGCATGGCTTGTCGCCACCTTCATGACAATCCAGAACAGAAAGCTCAGATTTCAATATGTGCATCTACTAGTATCTGTTTGATTGCTGAAGAATTGGGAGGACCGCGACAATGCGGATCGCAGTAATCTCAGACATCCACTCAAACTACGACGCCCTACAAGCGGTCCTGTCAGCAATAGGCGACTATGACGCCTTGGTATGCCTCGGAGATCTTGTCGGGTACGGCGCGCAACCAAACGAAGTCGTGTCCGAGATCAGATCTTTGAAACCAAAGGCCATTGTAATGGGAAACCATGACTATGCGGTCTCGACTGGTGACACGTCGGGGTTCGTGCAGCATGCGGTGCAAGCTGTCGAATGGACACGCAAGAAGATCTCGCCTGAAAACCTGCGGCATATTGCGAGCCTACGCGCGAAGGCAACTTTCACTGTGGATGGCGTCAAGATCGCCCTGGCGCACGGAAGTCCGAGAGACCCCCTCAACGAGTACGTCTACCCGGATACTGCGGAGTTCATTCTGAGGAGTCTAGTTGAAGACTCCGGGGGGACTATGCTCCTGCTCGGACACACTCACGTCCCGTTCGTTCGCAAGTTCGATTCAATGTTGCTTGGAAACCCTGGCGGTGTTGGTCAACCCAGAGACGGAGACGCCCGAGCAAGTTATGCAATCCTTGAACCATTTACAGAACCCGAATTTCAGATATGCAGAGTCGCCTACGATGTCGATGCGGCTGCGAGTAAGATAGTTGAAGGCGGTCTTCCAAGGCTCCTTGCCGATCGACTGTATGCGGGAGTCTGAATCCGCCTTTGCTTGCAGACCTTTTTCTGTGTCAAGAGGCGTGAACGGTTACAGAATGCTCGTGACTAGCATCGCTGATCCTGCGCCAATTGGAATGGTCAGGTTATCGTCTGGGATTCTGAGAAGCTCAAGTAACATTCCAGCAACCGAACCTGTCAACGCAAGGTGCGGAGGCACCCACAGTAAGGCGGCTGCAAACGAAACAACCAACCCGGCTGCGAAACCCTCCACGGTCTTCTGCTTCACGTGTATTCGGCCGAGCTTTCTGCCGAAGTACGATGCCACAGGATCGCCTATCGCGACGATCGTGATTGAAGCGTAAGCAATGTTCTTCGGAAAACCGACCAGAGAAAGAACCACACCTGCAGCTAGATAGATCGGTGCAGTGACGAAACGTGGGGTCTCATCCTCGCGACTCATTGCTAATGTGAATCGCGTAATGAATGGTAGTCTCATGCCTTTGAGACGCAGTGCCTCCGACACGGTATAAGCTACAGTCGTAGCTATCAGAGCCACAATGACTGTGGACTTGGTGGTTGCCTCCGCTAGGAAGGGTATCAGTAAGGCTGAGACATGCACAGCTGTTCTGAACCTGCTTGTCATATTGAAACCGCTCTGGGGAACGCGCTGCAAGGTACAACTTGACAGGCGACAGTTATCCGTTCTTCGGCAGAGGATCTCAATAAGCACCATGGGTTATTCGTTCACGTTTCGGTCGCTCCTAGTTCCGGTCTTGCGTGCATGGTTCTATTAGTGCACACAATTCCGCGAAGAGGTTATTAGGGAAGACAAGAGCCATTCGACGGACGTGTGATTTTCTTGCAGAGTCCACGCATTCTGGAGGCCGAGACAAAACGGTACGAGGAGCGCACGAGAAAATCCTTCGAACTCTTCAAGCAGGCACGAGGATCGACCCCGTTTGGGATCCACAGCAACTATCGGCTGACCGATCCGTATCCAATATATGGCCGAAAGGGCGTGGGGTCGAGAATTTGGGATGCTGATGAGAACGAGTATCTTGATTTCAACATGGGTTTTGGTGCTCTGGTCGTCGGCCATGCTCACCCGATCTTAGTGGAGGCGATCTCGAAGAGACTGGCCTCCAGCTCAGTACTTGGTTTGGAGTTCGAGGACTCGGACAAGCTGGGCAGGGTTCTCAAAGAACGCTTCAACGTGGACTTGGTCCGCTTTTCATCGACTGGTATGGAAGCGACGATGGCTGCGATACGAATTGCGCGAGCCCACACTGGCAGAAACAAGATTGTGAAGTTCGAGGGATGCTATCATGGCTCGCACGATAGTGTTCTAGTCAGCGTCAAGCCCAAGAAAGGAAAGGGAGGAAGCCCAACGCATCCGTTGGCGGTGCCGGCCTCGCTGGGAATACCGAAGGAGACCCTGAAGAATACTATCGTCGCTCCATTCAACGATCTGGAATCAACCCGCGCAATAATCGAAGAGAAGGCTGATGACTTTGCTGGAATGATACTGGAACCCATACCAATGAACATGGGGTTCATCATGCCGCAGAAGGGCTTCCTCGAGGGGCTCAGAGAAATCTGCGACGAATACAACTCCGTGCTCATCTTTGACGAGATTAAGACCTGCGGCAAATACTACGGCGGGGCATCGGAGAGATTTGGAGTCGAGCCTGACCTCAAAGTATTAGGAAAAGCGATAGGCGGAGGCTTCCCGCTGTCAGCGCTTGCAGGCCAGAAGGAGGTCATGGAAGAAATCGTTCCGGGCGTGGTGTCTCACGCGGGCACGTTCAATTCGAACCCGCTTGCAATCACTGCCGGTCTAGTCACCCTCACGAAGATTCTAACTAGAAACGCGTTCGCCGACATTGCAAAGCTCGGTCAGAGGCTTAGCTCTGCATGCAGCGACATCGTGAAAGATAAGCATCTGACTGCCATCATCTCAAGTGACGGGGTTAGCGGCGCACTATCATTCTCATCGAAGCCGATTCTGAACTGGAGAGATTTCCAGCGATCGGACGTTGGGAAATGGTACCTTTACTACCTTATGATGCTGAATCGAGGAACAATTCCTGCCGGCACGGGACCAGACGAGCAGTGGACAATCTCCGTCCAACACTCAAACGATGATATTGCGACCCACATTGAGACCTTCAAGGAAGTTGCTCCGGCCTTGAAGGAATTCGGAGCGGAGATGCCTATCGTGGAAGCGATCTAGAACCGCCTAGTGCGTCGCAAGGAGACTAGCCCGCTCTTGGGGAAGGCGCCTCGATTTGGAGCCTCATCGTCTAGCAACGCGTTTGTATTGTGGCGATGCGCCTGAAGAGCTCCCGAGTCTTCCCCCTTTGGTCATCTTCTTCAAGTCGAGGATTCTGCCTACTTCGTCTCTTGGAATGCCTTCCGAGATCATGACCTCGCGGATTGTCCTCTTCTTCTCTCGTGCCTTGTTCACTAACTGCGCGGCTCGATCATAGCCAATCAACGGCGCGATAGCGGTCGCCGAAGCGTAGCTTCTCTCGGCAAGCTCTAGGCACCGTTCCCGGTTCGCTTTTATTCCGACTATACACTTCTCCGTGAAGAGTCTAGCTGCGTTTGCTTCGATCTCTATTGATTGGAGCAAGTTGAAAGCAATCAAAGGCATCATCGTATTCAGCTCCAACGTTCCGGACTGTCCGGCGACAGTGATCGTCAAGTCGTTTCCAATGACCTGCGCACAAACCATGTTCACGGATTCCGGGACGACAGGGTTGACCTTTCCAGGCATGATACTAGATCCGGGTTGAATGGCAGGCAGTTCAATCTCTCCCAATCCGGCCTCCGGTCCAGAACTGAGCAGTCGGAGATCGTTTGCTATCTTCATCAGACTGACCGCCACGGATCGCAAAGCCCCGCTCGTCTCCACGGCTGCATCGCGGTTCTGAAGTGCTTCAAACTTGTTCTTCGACAGACGGAATTCTAGCCCTGCAATCTCGTTAATTCTCCGCACAATCAGTCTTCCGAAGTCTGGGTGTGCGTTCAAGCCTGTTCCTGTTGCCGTTCCTCCGATCGGAACTTCGAGAAGTGAGCTTCTCGCATTCTCGATTCGCTCGATACCGTGAGCGATCATGCTTGCATATCCGCTGAATTCCTGTCCTAGCGTGACAGGGACTGCATCTCGTAGATGCGTCCTCCCTGGTTTCACAACATCGGCAAACTCCTCAGCCTTATTCTCAAGAGCGAGGGAGAGTTTCTTCAATGCTGGGAGAAGATCGATCGCGAGTGCTTCTGCAGCTGATATGTGAATTGCGGTTGGAAAGACATCGTTTGAGGACTGCCCCATGTTGACGTGATCATTCGGATGAATCACCTGCTTGTCCCCTCTAGTGCCGCCTAGCAATTCTACTGCGCGGTTGGCGATCGTTTCGTTTGCGTTCATATTCGTTGACGTTCCTGACCCTGTTTGAAAGATGTCAACGACAAATTGTCGGTCGAGTCTTCCATCGATGACTTCCTGGGCGGCCCGAGCGATCGCCTTTCCCTTCCTCTTGTCAAGGAGGCCCAGCTGCACGTTGACTATGGCCGCGGCCTGCTTGACTATTCCAAGGGCTCTGATGAAACTCCGTGGGAAGACTAGGCCTGATATCTGGAAATTCTCGACCGCTCTCTGCGTCTCAGCGCCATAGTATGCGCTCGCTGGGACCTTCACGTTCCCCATCGTATCATGTTCAATTCTGAATGATTCGCTCAAAATGACCGGCGTCTCGGGGTCCCGCACCGATGAAGTCTACAATTAACGTTCTCCTGAACTAAGAGGTCAGCGGCGACGATCGATTTGGAGGAAAATGGTAGGTCGTCCTTCCAAATCTTTCCGAACAAGCGACGGATGGCAAGTTTCTTTGCCGTTATTCATGAATCAATCCATGTGACATGTAAGTTGGGTGCTTGCGATCTGGGCCCGAAACGTCGAGCTGCCGCGGAGGTGCTTCGCGAGTCTTGGGGAAGGTTTAATTCCTGATTTGTTCTGCGATAGCCGCTTGCCGGTTCAAGTGATGTCCAGAGAGTTTAGGCACATCGTTCGTGTCGCAGGTACCGACATAGACGGCTCCAAGAAGCTTGTCTACGGTATCACGAGGATTCGCGGGATAGGCCCAAGCTTTGCGGCGGCGGTTGTGAAGGCTGCGGAGCTGAAGCCTGAGATGAGGGTTGGGAATCTCTCGGAAGAAGAGGTTGACCGTCTAGAAGACGTGGTCACCGATCCTGCGAAGTATAGCCTTCCATCGAGGCTTTTCAATCGTAGAAAAGATCTCGAGACGGGCAGGGATGGACACCTGATCGGCCCCGACCTAGCCTTGAGAACCAAGGGTGACATTGACTTCGTGAAGGAAATACGCACATGGAAAGGCGTACGTCACTCGCTTGGCCTGAAGGTTCGGGGGCAACGCACCAAGAGTACAGGCCGTAAAGGCCGAGCGGTCGGAGTGAAGAAGAAGGCTGCGATCGAAGCGGCCAGGGCTGCCATAAGAGAAGGCAGGGCTGAGGAGAAGAAGTAACAACCAAACAGGGGAACATGATTTGGGCGATCCCAAGAAGCAGAGAAAGAAGTACGCGACACCACGTCATCCGTGGCGTCGAGACCAACTCGACGTTGAGCTCAGACTGATGGGTGAATATGGGCTCAGGAACAAGCGGGAGCTCTGGCGATACAAGACGATGCTCTCCGAAATGCGTGGAATTGCTCGCTCACTACTTGCCAAGTCTGGTACCGAACGGGAGAAGTCTGAACGAGACTTTCTCTCACGGTTGAGAAGGATGGGGCTAGCTGGGGAGACAGCGAGCATCGACGATACCCTTGACCTAGACATCAGAGACCTGCTCGAGCGAAGGCTGCAGACAGTTGTCTTCCGCGGCGGACTCGCCGGTTCACCCTCGCAAGCTAGACAGCTGATATCACACGGCCACATCGCCGTTAGCGGGCACGTCGTCTCGGTTCCTGGCTATCTGGTAGCGAAGGCGGATGAGGAGCGAGTGAATTATGCGCGTGAGAGCTCTCTGGCAAAGAGCGACCATCCAGCTCGCCAATCCCTCAAAGAGCAACCAGCAGGACCGGCCTCGCCTGCACCTAGCTCACGCTGAGGGGCTATGTAACAACACGCCCGAGTATGGTCTCTATCAAGCTGCAGCGGACCGCTGCAAGAAGAAGGTAGACTGATTGGATCTTGGACTCTTTATCCAGAACCTTCCAATCGTTCTCCTAGCCGTCGGTTTCGTGTGTCTTGCACCCCTGTTTAGAGGTCCCTTGAAACCGGTCTCTCGCGTTCTAGTCGCAGTTGGATTCTTCCTCGGAATCCTTGCGCTCGTGCTCGTGTACGCGGTCTTCTCAAGCGGGCACTATGACGTAATCACGCTGGCTATCCTTGGCGTCGCGGGGTTGATGCTTTTCCTGCGACCTGTCAGGGGCGTCCGCTGGGCCGCGCTCGTGGGCTTGGCCGTAGGCTTGCTGGCATCATACTACGCTTACAACGCCTTCCACGTAACAACGACCGTCTTAATCATAGTCTTCGTGGCGACAACGCTGCTCTTGTATTTGCTGTTCAAGTTCGCCGAGGATCTGCTCGGAAGCATCGGAGGAATCTTATCCTTTCCTCCAATCGCAGTCACAATAGGCATCATATGCATTCTGCAAGCGATTCTCATCCTAATGGGAACGAGCCTGACAAGCTACCTCCCACCGCTGCACTTCTGGCCTTTCGCGTAGGATCTCTCTCCGGAATGATCGGTGTCACCTCAGTTGTGAGAGCAATTGTTTTCGAATCTTCGCAACAACTGTGTACGCTGGATCAACGATCTGGGAGATCCCAACGTCGCCTGCGACGCTCAGTAACATGTAAGCGTCGTACTCTTCAAGCTCGTAATCCGCAACGAGCCATCTTATCAGCTCTCGAACAGCGAGCCTAGTGGCGTCCTCAAGCGGTCTCGCAGAGCAGACAGTCATTATTTCGTCTGGAGATTCAATTCTCGGCCACTCGATCTTCTTGCCCTTCAACAGGTTGAACTTGACTTTCACAAGGGCAGGGACTTCCACACCTGTTCCGCACACTTCCCCACATCCTTGTGCAGCATGAACGTCACCGAGCGCGAATAGGGCGCCCTTAACCGAAACGGGCAGGTAAAGTCTGTTCCCCGTAGTGACCTCGAGCGTATCTAAGTTTCCCCCGTGTTTTGATGGAGTAACAGTTGCGATGGTTTCCGTTGCAGGCGCCACACCGATCGTTCCGATCATGAGACGCACTGGCATTATGATTGATTTTCCCCTCGATGTCGGGAAACTGACTTCTCCATCCTTGATTTCGCTGAACTTTGACACCGGAGGAACCTGCGAGAACCAACCTTCCAGGAGGCCAAAACCCGGGACGAGCGCCGTAACACCACGTTCTGCCACCTGAATCTCGACGATATCTACTGCGAGCGCATCGCCCGGTTCTGCTCCCTCCACATAGATCGGACCAGTGACCGGGTTCTCAAATATCTCCTCACCTGACTCCAGTACTTCTTTCCAGTCCCGTTGAGGTCGCACAATGTCTCCGAAACAGTCGTAGGCTTCAATCTCAATCGTCTCGCCGGGCAAGACGGAAGCGATTGGTTTCACGTTCGCTCCGAAGACACAGTCGTCTTGCTGTGTCATCTTCTGTACAGGCTTCTTTGCTATTCTCCTCATGCTTGATCATGACTCCTAGCTGCTAGGTTCCTCACGTTCGTCCGACGAGTTCCTATTTGTGCCATCCTTCTCTCCCCTTTCACTTTGGGTGTCGTCGATTTCCCTCCTCAGATCGTCGACTGCACAGATAAGCCTGTTTTCTTGACAAGTTTTAAGAAGTTGGACCGTAGCACCGAGTTAGAATGTGATCACGTTTGAGCAGCACAGGTTTCGAATCCAGCAAGCAACCGCTCGTGTATGCAAGAAGAACTTCAGGACTGATACGGCGACTGTCCGCGTGGGACGCCATGATCTACAACGTTGTCTTCATGGCGCCGACAGCGGTCTTCGTCTACGGCATCTGGGCATTGTTGACTTACCCGGGGACAGACCTACCGATCACAGCCATCGTCGGCGCTTTGATCTCCATCCCCATCGGTCTTTTCTACGCGATCTATTCCGCCTCGATGCCACGGTCCGGAGGAGACTACATCTGGGTTAGCCGCGTCATTCACCCGGCTGTGGGATTCAGTATCAACTTCTTCTTCTTCGTGGCTATCCTCGGAATTGCAGGATCCTACATGCCCTGGTTCACGCAGTACGCGCTGGGGCCGATACTCGAGGTAGGCGGATACCCAGACCTTGCCGCCATAGTTGTTACTCCTGAATTCATCTTCGCATTCTCGCTAGTCTTCTTCATCATCTCAGCAGTGATCATTTCGCGAGGAGCCAAAGCCTCACACATGGCCTTCTGGGTCTTCTTTGCACTGATCGCCATCGGCGTCGTGGCCTATGTCTCAGCACTGCTGTATGTGGGCCCGGCCGGGTTCAAAGCCAACTTCAACGCCCAGTCCGGGATGAACTATGATGAGGTCATCGCGACCGCGACCTCGGGCGGGTATCCGACTGGCATGATCTGGTCCGCGACGCTCTTGGGCTTGGCTTTCACCTTCATGAACTATCTTGGCTTCAACTCATCCGTGTACATGTCTGGGGAGATCAAGGAAGTCCAGAAGTCGCAGTTGATCGCCATACCCGTGAGCGTGCTAATCTTCGGTGCAATAATGTGGATCATCTATGCCACAACATACTACACCATGGGCTCGCAACTTATCGGTTCGCTCGCGTTTCTGTTCGGGACAGGCGACCCTGCCTACAAACTGGCATATCCGCCGTTCTTCGAGAACCTGTTCAGGTTCGCGACGTCCTCTCCTCTGGTCTACGGCATCGCATTATTCGGCTTTGCAATGATGACGCTCTCATCGTCGATGACCTACATCTTCGTCTGTGTGCGGCTCGTCTTTGCTTGGTCGTTTGATCGAGTCGCGCCAACCGCGCTTTCGAAGGTGGATTCACGGTATGGATCACCCTACGTTGCGCTGATAGTCGTGAGCATCGTTACCGTTATTATGACGGCGATTTGGCTGTGGACTCCTTGGACGAGCCTCTTCGCCTACGCTGTCTTCGGCTGGATGATCATGCAGGGAATAACCTCAATCTCAGGCATGATATTCCCTTGGAGACGCAAGGACATTTTCGAGGCTTCACCAAAGGTCGTCAAGATGAAGGTCGGTCCGGTTCCGGTGATCACGATACTCGGGCTCATCACCTTGCTAATCTCGATCTGGATCGGCTATGCGAGCCTCTCACCGGCGATGGTGGGAACAATTAATCCCTCCACGATGGAGTTCACAATAGGACTATTCATCTTGGGCGCAATCCTCTACTACGTTTCATCACTGTACCACCGCAAGGGAATACCTCTGGAACTCTCGTTCAGGCAACTCCCGCCAGAGTAGGCGCAAGTTTTCGCCTACTCCGGCCTCCCCCATTTGCATAACCATACAACAAAGGAGGCCTACTCAAGATGGTTCGTACCAGATTATTCTATGCGACTGACATTCACGGATCCGAAGACTGCTTCAGGAAATTCGTAGCAGCCGCTAAGGAGTACAAACCGAACGTGCTAGTCTTGGGAGGAGACATAACGGGCAAGATGATAATCCCCATTGTTGTTGAGACTCAGACAGAGTGGACGACCACGTTCCTCGGCGAACGCTTGACAATGCGGAGCGAAACAGAAGTTCAGGCGGTGGAGAAGAAGATACGAGCCATCGGCTACTACACTTATCGCGTGCCCCGAAAAGAGGCGGAAGACATACAGACCGACCAAGCTAAAGTGGATGCTTTGTTTTCCCGACTGATGGGCGAGTCGGTGTCTAGCTGGATAAAGTTGGCTGAAGAGCGGCTCAAGGGCTCGGGGATAAAGTGTTACATCTCCCCAGGTAACGATGACACATTCGCAATCGACCCAATCATTCAATCATCCGACTACGTCGTATGTCCAGAAGGGAAGGTCGTCATGATAGACGATCAGCACGAGATGATCAGTTGCGGATACAGCAACATGACACCATGGAAGTGCCCCAGAGACATACCAGAAGAAGAGCTTGGCACGAAGATCGCAAGCATGGTTTCGCAAGCGCATGACATGGAGCGATGCATTTTCAATCTCCACTGCCCGCCATACGGTACTACACTCGACAACGCACCAAAGCTTGACAAGGACCTCAATCCATCGGTTGAGCCTGGAGGAGGATTTGAGATGGCTCCCGCAGGAAGCACCGCCGTCAGAGATGCCATCCAGAAACATCAGCCTCTATTGGGCTTGCATGGGCACATTCACGAGTCGAAGGGCACATTCAAGCTTGGCCGAACACTCTGCTTGAATCCAGGGTCAGAGTATGCCGAACGTATCCTGCGAGGCGTGCTCTTGGATGTCGAAGGGAGACGTGTCAAGGACTTCATGTTCACCTCAGGCTGAAGAGAGAAAGGACGCTTACGCATGACACCATATCACCTTCGTCGTTCTGAGAAGGCATTAGAAGATCCAAGAGAGATCGAGCAGGTCCTTGCATCCGTCAGGATCATGACGGTCGCCTGCTGTCTGGAAAACGAGCCGTACCTCTTCACAGTCGATTTTGCCTGGGATCCACAAGCGCGCGAGCTTTGGTTCCATTGTGCAACCGAAGGCCGCAAGATCAAGATGCTTCAAGCTAACCCTCGGGTCTGCGTAACCATCGTTGAAGATCGAGGCTACATTGATGGCGAATGCGATCACGCCTATCGCTCACTGATCTTGGAGGGAAACGCGCAAGTGGTTGCGGATCTCTCTGAGAAACGACGTGCGCTCGGTCTTCTCGCTCGCAAGCATGAACGCCATCCGGAGGCGGTGCTCGCTCGGTTCGCAGGCAATGACGAAACGGTACAGAAGGTCGGGATCATGCGGATCTCTGTCGATTCAATCAGCGGGAAAAGGGGACCAAAACCGGAGAAATGAAAAGGGATCTCGTCTCTGTTTGCACAAGATCGGTGTCACCCGTTTGCTCTAAGAGCCTGACAATCTTGGCCGAATCAAGAGGTTCGTCGAGCGGGTCCGCCGACCCGCTAGGTGGCAACCAAGGACTCAACTCCTAGGATCCTCAGCATTGCTTCTCTTGTCGGTTTCACCCTGACCGGCGGCTCGGCTAGTGCTCTGACCATTTCCTGATCCTTCAGGCCATGCCCCGTTGCGATGCAGACGACACTTTCATCTGTATGGATGACGCTCTGATCCATCAGTTTTCCAACGCCAGCTATCGTCGAGGCACTCGCAGGTTCAATGAAGATACCTTCCCTGCTCGCAAGCATCTTCTGGGCTTTCAATATCTCTTGATCTGTGACCGTTTCGATTAGACCGCCCGAATCTCTAGCAGCTGCCAGAGCTCTCTTCCAGTTCACAGGTGAACCTATCCGAATGGCAGTGGCGATCGTTTCGGGTTCGCGTACCGGTTCGATGTAACCAAGTCCTGATCTGAACGCGTGAGCAATTGGTGACGCCTTCTCTGCTTGGATTCCGATGAGGCGTGGGAGCGTGTGTGCCAAGTCCAGTGTCTTTAGCTCGAGCAGTCCCTTCCAGAGCGCGGTGATGTTCCCGGCATTGCCGACCGGAAGCACGATAATGTCAGGCAGTTGAGCAAGTTGGTCGTTGATCTCGTAGGCAACTGTCTTCTGGCCCTCGACCCTGAACGGGTTGATGGAATTCAGAAGATACGGGCTTCCATCCTTTCGAGCAACATCGACCACAAGGCGCATGGCGTCGTCGAAGTTTCCGTCAATCTCAATTATCCTAGCCCCGTGGATGACGGCTTGAGCTAGCTTCCCCCCAGCGATCTTGGCAGCGGGAAGCGCCACGAAGCATCTCAAGCCAGCCCTTGCAGCGTATGCGGCGAGCGAAGCCGAGGTGTTCCCTGTCGAGGCACACATCACGGAATCCGCGTCGAGTTCCACTGCCTTCGTGACGCCCACGGTCATTCCTCTATCCTTGAAGGAGCCTGTAGGGTTCTCACCTTCGTTCTTGACGTGAAGTTGTTTGATGCCAATCTCGTCAGCGAGGCGAGGACATTGGTGAAGTCCGGTTCCCCCTTCCCCCAGCGAGACAATTGTGGCTTCTTGCGCTATCGGCAAGACCTCACGGTAGCGCCAGACTCCAAGAGGTTTCGTGCGCCAGGCATTTGGGCTGAAGTCTGATGTATCGACGAGTCTGATTTCGAGCAGACCGCCACATCTTGCACAGACGTATGCCCTTTCGTTTAGAGGATGAGGCGTTCCGCACTCGATGCATTCGAG
>Ga0315268_10001055_pt1 | contig 32183 bp, 29 predicted proteins | sample C1_top_MG_FD_204535 | JGI IMG/M metagenome (GOLD analysis project Ga0315268, IMG submission 204535) | Sediment microbial communities from Yellowstone Lake, YNP, Wyoming, USA - C1_top | ecosystem: Environmental > Aquatic > Freshwater > Lake > Sediment | place: USA: Wyoming | collected 2017-08-01
GGTAAATGTCGACCCGGGAGTCGGAGTTTTAACGCCTTCGGTGTTCACGCTTAATGGTGGCAATTTGGCGGAAGGAACTCAGATTTGGTCCGACGGCAAAAATGTCACCAGCACTGCAAAGGTTATCGTTACGGCCGCGGGCTACACGAAGTATGCCTATCCGGAACAAGGATCGCTGTTCTTCTTCTGGACAAACAAGCCGGGGAAAGGAGCCGCAATTACAAGCGGCGATACCTCCACCTACTACTCGACCATTCAGGCTGCAATCAATGTCGCAACTTCCAGCGACACGATTAATGTCGGTGCGGGAACATATGCCGAAAATCTCGTTATCTCAAAACCATTGACGCTGGCTGGAGCTGGACAAGGTTCAACTATCATTGAGCCGGCAGTGTCCAATCCAACCGGGGCTAACAACGTCATTACTATCCAGTCAGACAATGTCAATCTTCATGACTTTACCATTGATGGTGATAATCCGGCTCTAGCTGGAGGAACGACAATCGATGGAGCGAATGTTGATGCCAATAGGGGTATCATGACTGATCCTGCCCAGAACCACACCAACATAGACATCCATGATGTTACAGTCAAAAACATTTATCTCCGCGGCATTCAGCTGGGCGTATCTGGCATAACACCTCCGTTTACTTTCAGCATCACTCACAACACTGTCCAAAACGTTCAAGGTAATCCGGACCAATCCATAGCCATATTTAACGCAGGTGGATCTGGCGTAATTTCCAATAACAACGTATCCGGTACCCCTGACGCAATTAACGCTAATCATTCTAGGGGCACTCAGTTCTTGAACAATGTGGTTACCAATTCTGCCAGCGGCATTCATACCGATAATGCGGGCGATAGTGGTGGCACTCCTGATTTAATACAAGGAAACCAAATCAGTAATGGCGCAGGCGATGGATTAAATGGATATCCGGTGACTGGCAGTTTTGGAATTTGGGTACTTGCTCCATATCAGCAGGTTACTGTAGATAACAATACAATCACTAACGTTAAGAACGGATTGGCCGCCTTTGGGCAGGGTGCCGTTATAACCACACTGTTCACTAACAATCATCTTGATTTGAACAACCTGGCCGGCAGTCGCGGCGCATTCGTGACGACCGACGAGGCGGGCTTGGGCCTGACTGATGTCAACGCATCCTTCAAGGACAACACAATCAACAACGCCGCGACCGGATTCTATGTCGAATCTACCGGCGGCAGCACTTCTACAGTGGAAGCTCACTCCAACGCGTTGAACGGCGATACCATCGCCTACAACAATGCATCGTCGTTGAACCAAGATGCCACTAAGAATTGGTGGGGTACGGCAACGCCAGATTTCAGCTCTATCATTTTGGGCAACGCTTCAACTTCACCTTGGTACATCAATCCAGGCAGGACAGTTCTCAATACGGCAGTAAACGGCAGTGGTGGAGGTGGCAGCGGTACGACGATAACCGTACCGACAGGGAACATTGACTTTGCCGAAACATCTGACGGAGCAGTTGGTCTTCCGGCGGGCACATCCGAGCTTGCCCTCGGCAACAACAGCGTTCTTGATTTTGCAAGCAGCACAAATACTGTGAGCGGCGGACAGGTTACCATTGCCGGCGCTACGACAACGCTCGCGACATTCACGCTCGGCGATTCTACGGTTGTTAACTTAAGTGGAGAGCAAAATATAGGTGGACAGACATTCACCGTAGATAAAGCAGTGAAGCTTTCCTCTGGTTCATCGACGACTCCTATTATTCTCACAAATAGCACAATCTCAAATGCGAGCGTATCGATTCCTGACGGCACCACAATTCTTGCTCCGAGCGGGTGGACTGGCACCGTTGCTCCGCCGAAGACCGGTTCTTCATCCGGAGATGCGCCATCCGGTTTCTCCGTTGGCAGTACGGTAATCAGCGTTGGCTCGCCCGATGTCGTGCTTCTGTTCGACAAGCCTGTAACGCTTACTTTAACGGGCGTAACGGGCGAAGTAGGGTATAAATCAGCAGGCTCAAATACATGGACCACAATCGGCACAACTTGTACCGGAACATATGCCAATCCGACAGGAGCCATTTTCCCGGGCGAGTGTAAGATCACAAATGGAACCGATACGAAGATTCTCACTTACCACTTCACGACATTCGGAGGACTTAACCCAATTCCTCCTACGCCTCCGGCTCAGTCTGGCGGCGGTGGCGGCGGAGGAGGTGGGGGAGGCGGAATATCTTCCAACCCTTACACTCTTGCGATTAACAATGGCGCTGTTCAAACCCCGTCATCGAATGTAAATCTTTCGCTTACATCGCTGGCAGGAATGAACTTGATGTGGATCTCGAATGACTCTAATTTCTCGACATCTACCGGAACCGGCTGGATTCCGTTCAGTGCCAATTACTCATGGACTTTGGCTCCGGGATTGGGCAGCAGGACAGTATATGTAAGTTTTGGAAATACGATTTCGGCGACGCCTACGACTAATGTTACGGCAAGCATAACTGTCGGCGGACAGGTTCTCGGCGCAAGCGCTTCGGCTGGTTCGCAGGGACAAGTCCTCGGCGCAACAGCTTTCCGGTTCACCAATGCGCTTCAGCGCGGTTCGAGCGGAAATGACGTGATTGAACTTCAAAATCGGCTCACGGCGGAAGGAGTGTACAGCGGCCCGGTTACCGGATACTTCGGCTCGCTCACGGAAACAGCCGTCAAAGCTTATCAGCAAAAGAACGGTCTTGGTTCAGTCGGCATTGTAGGTCCGCAGACGCGCGCAAAACTTAATTCTTCGCTCGCGTCAGCAGCTCCGGCATCTGGACAGGTTCTTGGAGCAAGCACCAGCGCGGCAGATGAAGCCTTAAAAGCGGAGATTGCCGGGCTGCAAGCCCAACTGGTAGTACTTCTTCAGGAGCTCGCAGATATGCTTAAAGCCCAGCAATAATAAGGACATTTACAAGAAAGGCTATGCCTGAATCAACCCCGTAACCGCGGGGTTGATTTTTTTACAGATTAATATTATAATGTTTTTAATGTTCGGACGGAATAAAAAATATTTTATCCCTCGCAAAAAAAACGAATTCAAGCCGCATTTCTTTCAGAGAGATACGGTTATATTTACCGTAATAGCCCTGAGCGGTTTGCTTCTCGCAACTTTTGTCGGCTCAAACTATCTTATACGGAGCAATTATTTGGCCGCCATATACCCTCAGGTTTTGGTGTCGTACGCCAATGAAGCGAGAAACCAGATTCTTGGCGACGGCAGGCTTGCGGCCAATCCGACTCTGGAGGAAGCGGCAAAAATGAAAGCAGAGGATATGGCAAAGAACGGATATTTTGCTCACACCAGCCCCGGCGGAAAAACGCCATGGTATTGGCTGGACCAAGCCGGCTATAACTTTAAGTACGCCGGAGAGAATTTGGCAGTCGATTTCGTCGGTTCTGAAGATGTTCAGAACGCGTGGATGGCTTCGCCGCTTCACAAGGAAAACATTCTGAATCCCAAATTTAAAGAAATCGGAATCGCGACGGCGACCGGAACATATCAAGGCAAAGAGGTGATTTTCGTGGTTGAATTTTTTGGGACTCCTGCCGTAAGCGAACCGTCAAAAGTCGCGAAGGTTGTTACTTTGCAGCAATACAGCAAGGCGGAGAATATAGAAGTTTCATCTACCACGGAAGTATCTGCCACTGCGACAGTCAGCGGACTTATGACAGTCGCTGTTTCCGGCGCGATAGAAGGTAAAATATTCGGAGCGTATCAGGAAAAAGCGCCGTCGTTTCAGGGAAACATCATTAATTCGCCAAAAGACGGATTGACTCGCGTATATGTGGTCTTTATAACTTTGATTCTCGCGCTGATTTTTGGAGTAGTGTTATGGGAGTTGCGGAGATATCGTGTTTCGATATGGACGAACAGTTCTCTGCTTTTACTTATGGCATATGCTCTTGTCGTGGCGACAATGTATCTCCAATTCGGGGTGCCGCAGGTGCTGTAAAGATAAATAGGACGCTGCCCAGGACTCCATGCGCGCGCTAAAGCAGATTTTCCGGCCTTCCGTTCGCGAATCCGATGATATCTTTCGCGGTAACTTCGAGAATTTCATGCACGCCCTCGGCAGTGTCGAAAGCGATGTGCGGAGTCAGAATAACGTTCGGCATATCCATCAAAACATGGTTTTCAAAAAGAGTTTTGTAGTCCGCCATTTCCGCTCCGCCGCTCAGCAAAGCGGCCTCGTCTTTAAGTTCGCGCTCTCCTTCTAAAACATCCAAGCCCGCTCCGGCTATATCTCCTTTTTCCAGCGCCCTGACCAAAGCGTCGGTTTCTATGAGCGCTCCCCGCGCCGTATTTATGAACAACGCGTTTTTCTTCATCATTCCGATATTATCCTTATTTATAAGATGGCGGCTGGTTTTATCGTAAGGAGTATGCAGCGTCACGATATCCGATTGCCGGAGGAGAGTCGGCAGGTCGGCATATTTGAAGTTCTGCTCTGCGGCGAATTTTTCATCGGGGAAAAGGTCGCAGGCTATCACTTTCATTTCGAACCCGTTGGCAATCTTTATGACATTTTTTCCTATGCGTCCAGTGCCGACAACTCCCAGTGTTTTTCCGTAAAGCTCAAAGCCCTGCAATGCCGAAATGTTGAAGCTGGCGCTTTCCATAAGCTGGTGCCTGGCTGTAAAAATTTTCCGCGATAATGTCAGTATGAGCGCGAAAGTGAATTCCGCGACGGTGTGCGAGCCATACGACGGAACTGTCGAACAGGGGATCCCTTTTGCTTTGGCCGCTTCGATATCGATATGGTCGAAACCGGTTGAACGGGTTTGAATGAATTTTAGACCGGGCAAAAGGTCCAGAAGCTCTTTGCTTATCTGCGAGTTTATAAAAACGGAAATTACTTCGCTGTCTTTGGCAAGCGCCGCATTTTCCGGAGTAAGCTTCTCGGCGTAAAAAACCAGTTCATGGCCGGGCAAAAGGTTTGTGAGCGCCGCCTTTTCCTGCTCCGCAATTTCGAAAAAAGTAATTCTCATATACTAATTATTATAACTCACCCAGTCACTGCGACAATCGCGGCGCGGAGAGATATTAACCTTTTTATCCGGCTCGGTCTTGGGATAAAAAGTATTGACTGCTGGGGGGCAGGGATTCGAACCCCGATAAACGCCTTCAAAGGGCGCTGTCCTACCATTAGACGACCCCCCAATTTTGCAGGTTTATAGTACTACGGCAGGCCATTTTGCGCCATATTTTATAATTGCTATAGTTGATGGCATGAAACCGGGAACATTGGTCTACGAGGGAATTACGCGCAAAGAAACGCCGATAATCATCCGCTATCCTAAATTAAGCGATGCGCCGGCTCTTCTTAAATATATCAACGCGCTTTCGGCTGAGCGCACTTTCATATTGGCCCAAGGCCGCAAATTCACATTGACAGAAGAAAAGAAATGGCTAAAAGGAAACATTAAAAATATAGAAAATAATCGGACAGTCATGCTCACGGTTTTTGCGGGCAAGGAACTCGTTGGCAATGCCGCCATTGACCAGGATAGCGATGCGGTTAATTTGCAGGGTTCGTTTCATATCGCCATTGACAAAAAATTCCGCGGAGAGGGAATAGGCAAGTTATTAATGAAACTTACGCTTGAAGAAGCGAAACGGAACTTAAAAGGATTGAAAATCGTGACCTTGAACGTATTTGTGAATAATCCCGCTGCAATGAGTCTTTATAAGAAATTCGGATTCAAAAAATTCGGCTCGTTGCCGAAAAGCGTTCTTCACCGCGGGAAATATATCGGCAACGATTATATGTATAAGAATGTTTGACGGTTGCAGAGATTATCTAATCTCAACCGGTTTTTGCCCCTCGTTTTGAATTACTCTCAAAATAAGTTTGCCATCTTTCAATTCTGCCTTCAGAAGTTTTATTCTTTTGCCGCTTCTTAATGTCCAAACGCCCGGCTCGGGAGTAAGAGCAAGTATCTTCCGGTGAATCGTTTCGGCGGCTTTGGGATCCGCGCCGCTCAATGCGCTTTCAAGTTCCTTTTCATCGACGAAAGCGTCCTGTGTGGAGAATTTTTTAGTGTATGTCGCTTCGTATTCATTCTGCGCTTCCGGCGTTATTTCACCCGCCATGAATTTCGGTAAAGTTTCGACGAGCAGCTTTCCACCCAACTCCGCCAATTCTTTCTCCAGTGTTTCATAATTAGTGCCATCAGTTACAGGCCATTTGCCATTTGCCAATATCTCTCCGTTGTCCATCTTTTCATCAAGCAAATAAAGCGTAACGCCGGTTTCTTTTTCGCCTGCCAAAATAGCGCTCTGAATAGGGGAGGCTCCCCGATATTTGGGTAGAAGAGACGGATGAACGCCTATTGCGCCAAGTTTCGGAATTCCGATTATTTCCTTGGGCAATATTTTGGCGTAAGCGGCAATTACAAAAAAATCAGGCTTAATTTCGGACAACTCGGATATTATGTCGGATGGATTTTCCGGCTGTAAAACTTTTATGTTTTTTCCCGTTACCAGAACTTTTACGGGCGGGGGAGTGATTATTTTTTTTCTGCCAACGGGACGGTCGGGATTGCAAACCACGGCGTCCGGAATAAAGCCGCCGGCAACCAATTTTTCAAGAACTGTTGCGGCGAATTCTGGAGTGCCAAAAAAGACAAATTTCATCCTATTCTTCGGTTTCGATATCTTTTGAGCGCTCTTTGAGCCGGTCGGATGCCGGAATTTTATAAACTTTCTTGGCTCTGTCCAAAATTATCTTTCCGTTCAGATGGTCGGTTTCGTGCTGGAACACCTTTGCCAGCATGCCCCACGCCTTTATTTTCATCGGCTTGCCGTTCTTATCGAATCCCACTAAGGTCACTTTTTCCGGCCGTTCCACTTCGGCGTAGGTGTTAGGCACGCTTAGGCAGCCTTCTTCCAGCATTGTCTTTTCCTTGGAGAATTTTATTATTTCCGGATTGAATACCGCGTAAAATTTCTGTTCTCCGGCTGTAAGCGACCTCGGATTGCCTTCGTTGTCGCTTTTTTGTATCTGTGCCACGAAAAATTTCATATCCAGTCCGATTTGATTCGCGCTAAGCCCTATGCCTCTCGCTTTTTTCATCGCCTTCCTCATCCTGATTATCAAGTCGTTTATTTCCTTGCGGTTGAATTTTTTGAAATCGAATTCCTGCGTTTTTTTGCGCAGAAATTTTTCGTCTTTTTTCGCTTCGATTGTTACTATTTTGTCTTCCATATTTTCATAAAGTAGGCGCCTTTGTTTTTTACGTTTTTGTTTTGGGATATTTCTTTTGCTATGCCAAGAAGCCTTTCAGGGTCGTTCTCTTTCGCCAATTTTATGTAAAGAGATTTATGCTTATCGTCTTTGAGAAACTCGGCTATTTCCAGGCCGACAAGCTGATGCTTCTTGTAAACCTTGGATTCGCCGCCTCGTTTTTGGAGTTCTTTAAGGTAATCTTCGGTTAATCCCACGGCTTCATTATTAAGGACTTTCGGGAAAATTTCAATTAAAATACATCAATGAGACGAAGACTCTTTGTGGCGCTGGAAATTCCCGAGCCGCTGATAAAAACCATGGGAAAAGCCGCAGAAAAGCTGGGCTTGCCTTCTGAAATCCGTTTTTTGCGGCCTGAAGGCTGGCATATAACGCTTTTATTCCTAGGCGAGCAGGACGACGAGGATATAACCCGGGTAACTTCTGCCGTCAAAGAAACTGCGTTTGAATTCGAATGTCCTGAAATAGTTTTGGAAAAATTTTCTTTGGCTCCGCCGGGCAAAAAGCCGAAAATGATCTGGCTCGAAACGGATGCGAAAACATCATCCGCTTTGTCGGAAATTAAAGATGTTCTGGAAGACAAGCTGGCGGATAACGGCGTCAGGTTTCAACGCGAACACAGAAAATTCAACGGGCATGTCACATTGGCGAGATTTCCAGAATTGCCTGCGGGAGCCAGTATTATAAATAACAAAGCCGGATGGGGATTTACGGCGCAAAAGCTGGAACTGGTCGAATCTGTTCTGAAACGCAGCGGCGCCGAATATCTGAAGATGGGCGGTTTCGACTTCCTTTAATTTCTCGGCGTTTTTTCCAGATGTTTGCGGAAGAGGCAATATGGCTGTAAAATTGTCTGGTCAGATATTTGTCCCGAATAGCATGTTCAATAAAATCAAAACCAAATTTGCTTTTAACAAAAGAATAACCCTATTACTCATTGGAGGAATCGCTTCGTTCGCATTCATCGCGAGCGGGTTTGCTTTTGGGTACAAATACGGAAAAATGTTCCCGCAGACGATAATGGTCAAAGAATTATCCGATACGTCTTCCGGCCAGCCGGCGGCGGTTGATTTCGGGACTTTTTGGCAGACATGGGATGTAATCGGCCAGAATTATCTCAACTCCTCTAAAATTAAAACACAGGACGAGGTTTACGGAGCGGTAAGCGGATTGGTTAAATCTTTGAATGACCCTTATTCGGTATTTCTGCCTCCAAAAGATAATGAAAAGTTTCAAGAAGACGTAAAGGGTAATTTCGGAGGAATCGGCGTTGAAATCGGCATGAAGAAAAACCAGCTGGTTGTCATCGCTCCGCTCAAGGACACTCCAGGCAGCCGCGCCGGACTGAAACCGGGCGACATGATACTTAAAATAAATTCCACTTCAACCGACAGCATGTCCATTGACGAAGCGGTCAATATCATCCGCGGCCCGGAAAATACGGATGTAACCCTTAACATTTTCCGTGAAGGTTGGGATAAGCCCAAGGATTTCAAAATAACGCGCGGAACGATAGTCGTGCCGACTTTGGACTTAACCATGAAAGACGGCGGCATTGCCTATATCCAGCTTTACCAATTCAATGCCAATGCAGACTCTCTTTTTCGCAGTGCGGCAAATAAAGCTTTGTCGCAAGGCGCAAAAGGCATAGTGTTGGATTTGCGCAACAATCCCGGAGGATATCTCGATGTCGCAGTCGATTTAGGCGGATGGTTTTTCCAGAGACAGACATTAATAGTCAAAGAAGAATCAAGAACGGGAGAATCGGAAAGCCTGTTAGCCAATGGCAACGAAGCCTTTAAAAATATTCCGGTAGTCGTTCTTATAAACGGCGGTTCGGCTTCTGCTTCTGAAATTCTTGCAGGAGCCTTGCGAGACGACAGAGGAGTTAAGCTTATAGGCGAAAAAAGTTTCGGAAAGGGAACGGTGCAGCAGCTTATACCTTTGCGCGACGGTTCGACAATCAAACTTACGATAGCGCACTGGGTCTTGCCGAGCGGCAAAATTCTGGAGAACGGAGGACTTATTCCCGACATCGAAGTTAAGATGACCGACGATGACATTCAAAATAAAAAAGACCCGCAGCTCGACAAGGCGCTTGAGGTCATGAGGGGGGAAATAGCAAAAAAATGAAAGTAATACTTCTTGAAGACGTTAAAAAAATAGGCAATCGTTTCGATGTGAAGGAAGTCAGCGACGGTTATGCCAGAAATTTTCTGTTCCCGAACGGTTTGGCGGACGTTGCCACGCCCGCAGCTCTCAAAGAGCTAGAAAAAAGAAAATCTGAAATGGAAAAGGAAGACCATGAACTCGTAAAACGGCTCGAAGAAATATCGAGAACCCTGAAAGACCGCAATCTGGAATTTCCGGTGAAAACCGGAACGAACGGAGAAGTTTTCGGCTCTGTAAACAAAGAAATGATACTGAAAGGATTAAGAGATGCGGGACTGATACGCACCGAAAGAGTGGAGATAAAACTGGAACGCCCGCTAAAAGAGCTGGGCGAGCATAATGTGGAAGTTCACCTCAAGAAGGGAATCAAAGCAGTGCTTAAAGTTAAACTACTCGAACAAAAGTAGCTTTGCGGCGGGAGCCGTCAAACTTCGTCTTCATTTTCTCGGAGAACTTAACCTTGCCGTCGCGTCCGGCGTAAAGGGTGTCGTCGCCTCCGCGGCGAACATTCGCGCCTTCGTTATATTTTGAACCGCGCTGGCGGATTATTATCTGGCCGGCCAAAACCGGCATGCCGTCCTGGATTTTTACGCCAAGCCGCTTTGCCTCGGAATCCCTGCCTAATTTAGTTGAACCACCGGATTTAGTATGTGCCATATTTCTAAACGAAATTTGAAGCGAAGGCGAACAAATTTCGTTTAGAAATATGAACACCTCGCACTAATTTTTTAATTTAATTATGACTTTCCTCGCAAAATTAGTGCGAGACCGCCATACATTAATTGATATAGATTCTATGTTATAATGACCCCGATGTCAAACTGGAATAAGCTTGTTTTGGACATAGAAACCGTCGGCGAAGACTTTGATTCCTTGGATAAAGCCACGCAAGAAAGTCTTACTCGCTGGATTAAAAAAGATTCGGAAAGCGAGTCCGAATATAAAGAAGCTCTCGACGAACTCAAAAATGGTCTCGGTTTTTCGGCGCTTACCGCTGAAATAGTTGCCATAGGAGTCCTTGATTGCGGCAAAGACGAAGGCGTTGTTTATTTCCAGGCTCCGGGCAAAAAACTAGGCGAATTCAAAGAAGAAAACACGACTTTCAAGCAGTGTTCCGAGAAAGAAATGCTCGAAAAATTCTGGGAAGGCGCCAAGAAATATAATTATTTCATAACCTTCAACGGCAGGGCTTTCGACATACCTTTTATGATGGTCCGTTCCGCAATTCACGGCATACGGCCGACCAAGGACCTGATGCGCGGGCGTTATTTGTCTCAACAAAGCTTTGACGCCGTGCACGTGGATCTTTTGGACCAGCTTACTTATTACGGAGCGGTCAGGAAAAAGGGCAATTTGCATCTTTGGACCAGGGCTTTTGGAATAACGAGTCCCAAGGCGGGGGGCGTTACCGGCGACGATGTCGGTAAACTTTTCAAAGAAAAAAAATACGCGGAAATAGCCCGTTATAACGCCGGCGATCTGCGCGCAACAAAAGAGCTTCACGAAAAATGGGAAAACTATCTGAACTTTTAAAGAGGGGACAGAACTGGATTATTTTTTACGAGAAGGAAGTGATTTTCGGAACGATTATTTTTCTGATTGCTTCGTTGAGTTTCGGCTTGGGATATCTTGCGAACCGTGAATTCAATCACGCTCCGATAATAATAGAAAAAAACTCCAAATAGGAAGACGAACGCTAAGAATTTTTATTTGCAATTCTGCTCGTCCGGAACGCCGGTAAGAGAATGAGTGGGATCGAAAGGTATGCAGCTCCAGGAGATAGCCGGAGAGAATAAAGTTGTTTTCAAACCGGGATTGCTTGTATTCACTTCGCGCAAGGTTATTTTGAATTCCGGATTGACGCCAACAGTCAGCAATTGCTGTATGCCAAAAAGTTCCACATTGAGCAAGCGCTGGCTGTGAGGATTTATCGGGAATGAAATCGATGTTTTCATTCCGGTGGCAGATTTTGCGTTTGGACCGGATGCGTCAGTCGGCAAATTTTGGACAGGAAAATCCGTATACATTAATTCGTTGTCCGGGTTTATAAAGCGTATGACTATCGGAGAAGAAACATTGAGAGCATTGAAATAAACATCGAAAACCGCGCTGTTTATCGTGAGTTTTGCGTCGCTTTGGTTATCGAATACAAAGCCATTGGCATTCGACCCGCTTTTAAGAGCAGTTCCCAAATTAGAAGATTTAACCAGTAAGCGCCCCGCTCCGGTTTGGAAAGTAATTTTTTTGGTAGCCGTGCGCATAAGCGAATCCGTTACGGAAATGTCGCATGCGTAGGAAGTGTTCAGGTCCAATGTCGGATTTTGGTCGGATGAATTGGAGGGAGGAGTATTCCATTGAGGGTTGCAGGAATATGAAGTATTCATTTTAGGCAAAGAAGCCGTGCCCCCGATTGTGTCGCTATAAAACCCCCAATCCAAACCCGAACCAACTCCCGTATTAGTATGAAGAGATATTATGTACTGCCCGTCTATCCGCTGATTCAGAAAAAAGGAAGTTGCATTCAAAACATCTTGGGGCGTTGAAATTTTGGATACAGAGGATATGGCAGTGGGCGAGGGTTTTGGTTGCGTTGTTTCCGTTTTTTGAGCCTTAGGCTGAACAACAGGCTGAGGTTTATCGGTAGCTTTCAATTTTACCGGCGGAAGAGATTTGACTGCGGATAGGGATGATTTGGGCGGATTCTTTCCGCCGCTTGTCGTTTTTGCCGAGCTTGTCGCAATCTCGTCCATCGAGAGATGGACTTCCGGAAGAAACTTGGTTTGCAGAATCTGAGGCGATGTCTGATTAAGAACCGGCGTTTCGTGCTGTAACTGAAGAATAGGCCACCATACGCCAATTATCGAAGCGGTTAAAATGGCGGCGCTTTTCTGTATGGCTATATTCAGAATATCGAGCATAATCAAATTATAGATAACCTATTTTTTTCAGCCAGACTTCTTCTTCCCACTCCCACAGGCGTTTTGCGGCAAGAAATCCCTCAAAGTCGCTCTGCCAATAGGGGAATTCCTCGAATTCAATATCGCCCTTGACCTCCGACCAGTCGTGAGCGCAATTTTTCATTTTCTCCCTGTTTGAATAAGCGCCTTTTTTCCAGAAACTTATTTTTTCCCGTCCTCCTTTTGTGCGTCTTGTCGCTCCGCATTTGATGCAGGTCTGAATCTGGTCGATTTTCAATATCCATCTCGTCTGCAAGTGCTGATACTGGTCTTTGAGCGCGCCCATGTATGCGGCAGTCTGCAAATTGTAATCGCGATAAATGGCCTGAGATGTTTTTATATCCAGCACGCCGAACTTTCCGTCAATGAGGGCCATGACGTCTATAGTGCCGGCATAACGGTGTCCCGGATGCATGATTTGCTTCTCGACATATTCCGGAGATGTCTGCACGTTTTTAATTTCCAGGAATTTTCTGAAAGCGTCGATAGCGGGTTTTATCTTGTCGTCGACTTCGGGTTTTTGTCCCAGAAGAATCGCTTCGGCGGCTTCGTGCACCAAAGTGCCTTCGGCAGCCGATTGTTCGGTTATTTTCTGGCTCGCCTTGAAGCTTTCCTGTTCGGCATAAAAACGGTATAAAGCCGGCTTTGCCTTGATGGAAAGAATTCTCGTTACCCTTGGATACCAGATGCCGTCAATAATATATCCGTTAGCTTCTTTATATGCTTCCGGGGTGGAGTAGTAATCGAACATACCTACGATGATATCAGCGAACCGGTGTAATTTACAATGTCGCCCGCTCCCATCATCACGATCACAGCCGGTTTTTGTTTTCTGCGGGGCGCATGTTCCGTGTTTTTATCGACAGGGCAGGGGAACGAACGGTCCGATAAAAGCACATTCAGCGCATTTTTAAGATTCTTAGGCTCTTTTAAATAAAATATCTGGCGGCCCGATTCCGATTTTCGCATCGATTTGACCAGTGATTCCGAATCATATTTCGGAATAGGCGAAGATTCTCTGCCGGTTACTTTATATATCGGAAGAATCATGGCCGTATCGGCGTTTCCGAAAGCATTTTTGAATTCTTTGAAAAGAAGTTTCAGGCGTTCGGCTTGGTGCGGCTGGAAAACGCAGATTATTCTGCGTTCCGGGAATTTTTCCCTGAACGCCTCCAGTGTTGCCTTTATTTCGGTTGGGTGATGGCCATAGTCGTCGTATACCGGAATTCGTAATTTCGAATTCGGAATTGCGAAATTTCCTCTGTATTCCATACGGCGCCAAGAGCCGCCGTATCCGGAAATGACTGAAAGGAAAACTTTTTCGCTTATTCCGATAAACTTTGACAAACAAAATACGGCAAGCGCGTTTGAAACGTTATGCCGGCCGGGCAATTTAATATGTCTTTTTATTTTGGCAGCCTCTTTGTTCCGGAGTGAATACCATCTGACTTTCAGGCCCTTGAATTTGCTTACTTCATCAATTTTCCGTTTAAGCGAGTGAAGCATCTCGTTGTCGCTGTTCAATATCAGCGCGCCGCCGCTGCGCGCTCCCGAAAAGAATTTAAGAAAAGTCTTTTTAATTTTCCCGGCGTTTTTGAAATAATCCAGATGTTCTCTGTCCAGGTTTGTTGTTATGGCGAAAGCGGGGGAGTAGTTCAAAAAAGCGCCTTTGTATTCATCCGCTTCAAGCACCAGATATTCACCCTTTCCCATTCGAAAATTTTTTCCGCCGAGTTCTTTGAGTCTTGTGCCGATAATTATTGTCGGGTCCAAACCGGCTTTAATGAGCATCAAACCGACAAGCGCAGTCGTTGTGCTTTTGCCGTGCATTCCTGAAACACAGATTGTTTTATAAAACTTTGTCAGTTCGCCGACGGCTTCCGGATATGAAAGCACGGGTATGTTTCGGCGTCTTGCCTCTTTGATTTCGGGGTTATCCGGCCTTATGGCGTTGCTATATATGACAATGCCGCATCTGGAGGGGATATTAGCCTGTTTTTGGCCAATTTTGGGCTTTATACCGGTCTTTTTTAGTTCTGCCAGCATCGGACTGGAAGCGGCATCCGACCCCGAAACAGACCATTTTTGAGCCAGGAACCATTGAGCCAGAGAGCTTACGCCTATACCCAAAATACCAATGAAATGCACGGACTTATAGGCCGTCCCGGAGAACGGTATTTGGGTCGGAGGGGAGTGTTTTTTAGTACGGTGTTTCATTATCATATATGTCGCACAATATACCTTTTACGACGAATACCATTATCTCGTCGTAAATAGCTATATATCTATCATAAAAGGCTAAGCAGATTTTACAACGCAGTTATTATATAACAGCATCGCAAAATCTGCTTTTTACAAACATTAGTGAATTAAAGACAATCCCTGCTTTATCAAATCAGTCACTATTCCAAGGATCCAAAGCGCAAGGTTTCCGGCAAGCTGAAGAATTTTTATGGCTGCTGAATAGATGCCCGAGAAAGAGCCGTTTTGGAGCCAACTGGTTATGTTCAGTTGGCTTATTTGGTTTATATTGGTCGGAATCTGTATTGGCGCATTGCTGGCTCCGCTATTAAACGAATTACTTATATTTTTTGCGTTGTTTATGAGGTCACTAATGGGTGCGGGCAAATTTTTTAAAATGTCGTTTATGCCGGCGGATGAAGGTATGTTTAACTGAGGAGAAATTTGCGCCATAGATAATGCCGGAAACAATAAAACAGCGGCGGTTAAAAAAACAAATAAAATTTTTCCGGCTGATAAATTCATTTTGGAATTGCTTTAATTTTACAATCGGCAGCGAAGCAATGCAAGAATGGAAAATTCTTGTGATTACTGAGCGAACCGATTGATGAAACGAAGTTTCATGCGATTTTCTTAAGTTCTTGGCGAACAGCTTCACGGTCATCCCATGATATTTTATCCGAACCTACGATCATTGATTGTTCCGCGCCTTTCCCGGTAATAATGACTATATCCCCGTTCTTCGCTAGTTTTAAAGCCTTCCGTATCCCCTCTCGGCGGTCGGAAATTGAGAATAAATCTTTATTTTTTATTTTGCCGGCTGTTTCGGCCGCATCGGCGATGTCGTTAATTATTTCCATCGGGTCGTCATCATAGGGGTCCGTGTTCGTTACTATGACATAGTCGCTTTTTTCGGCGGCGAGTTTTCCCATCACAGGTCTTTTTTTCTTGTCTCTTCCGCCGCCTTCGGCGCCCAAAATAAGTATTATTTTGGTTTCCGGGTTTTTGATTTCCTGAACCGCATTAAGTGCGGCAGTCATACTCGGACCGTCGTGGGCGTAATCGACGAAAACATCAAAATTTTGCCCCTCATCTATTTTTTCCATCCGGCCCGGGACCAAAGAAAGGTTTTTCAACCCCTCTTTAATGAATTTCTCATCGATTCCGAGTGAGTTCGCAACGGCAATTGCCGCCAGCGCGTTTGAAACATTGAAACTGCCTTTTGTGCCAAGCTCGTATTTTTCTCCATTAACTTCAAATGAAACTGCGCCATTTTCAGTTTTTACGGAAACAGCCGTAAAATCGGCTCCGGCTTTAAGGCCATATGTTATTTTTTTATCGGCAGGCGGTTTCAAAAAAAGTTCCCTGTCCTCGTTATCCGAATTAACCACAATTACTTTGGGAATTTCTTTGCCGTTTATTGTTTTTCGCGGCTGGCAGTGAAGTTCCTCAAAAACTTTAAGATGCATTTTTTTACAACGCTCAAAATCCCAATCGTGAACCGCGAGATATTCCGGATAAAGGGTGGTTAAAACCGCAATATCGTAAAAAATGCCTTTATGCCGCCATTGTTCCACGCCTTCCGACGGAGTTTCGATTATGGCGTAACGACATCCGGCTTGAACCATTTTTCTTAAAAAATTCTGGATAAAAAATCTTCCAGGCATGGTCATGTGATACTTGTTCAGTTGTTCTTCTTTGCCAATTCGTAAATTTGCCGTCCCGGTCATACCGGCCTTTTCGCCGGCAGCGTTTAAAACAGACCATATGAAGTTGGCTGTGCTGGTTTTGCCTCTGGTGCCGATAACTCCGATGACTACCATCTTTCTGGAAGGAAAGCCGTAAATGAGTGCGCCGAGATATGCGAGGAACCAGTGATAAAAACTTATCAGGAAACGAGGCGTGAAAAATTTAATTATTTTTTTCATTTAAATAAATCGTTTTGCCAGATTGTAAGCTAAGTATGCCGGCTTATTGAAAACATAGTCCCAGGCACCGGAAGAAGTTATTTCCTCTCCGCCGAAACTTTTTTTGAAAGCGGTTATTTTGGCCCAGTTTTCGTTTTCATGGCTGATGCCCCAAAAATCGAAATATTTGTAGCCTGACTTTTTTGCGTCGAGCATTGCCTGCCAGAGCAGATATGTCGGAGCGTTGAATTTGCCGTAGCCCGCGCGGGAGCCGGCAAACAGGTAAAAAACGCGCTCTCCGAAATAAACGAAAATCGCGGCGCCTACTACTTCACCTTCGGCTTTCGCCAGCGCGATTTTTGATGAACACTCCCCTTCCAGCCTGGCAACTTCCTCGTAATAAATTTTCGGATAGGATTTAAGTCCGTGTCGCTGATTTGTTTCAGAAAATATTTTCCAAAAAGTTTCAAACTCTTTTTTTTTGTCGTTTCCATTAATGAATTCCACTGTTACTCCTCTCTTTCCGGCCGTGCGGACGGAATATCTGGTGTCATGCTCCATTGACCCGAGAATTTCATTTTCATCCCTGCGTAAATCGATCAAAAGAGTAGTTTCCGGCTGGACCGGCTTTGTCAGCTGAAATCCTTGTTCTTTAAGTATTTTTTGCATAGATTCGCCGCGAAATTCACGGGCCAAGGGTTCAATTCTCAAAAACACCGGTTTTTTTGCGCCGGCAATATTACCTGCCTCATTTATGAAATTTCTCCAGGAATCATCCGTAGCCGAACGGATAACCGGTCCGTGGGGAATATAAAGATATGTTTGGCCGAGTGGCAATTTTTGTTCTATCGCCGAAGCCAAAAGACCGGAAACGTTAAAACGGAAAACACGGCGTCCTATTTTTTTTTGAAGTTCGCCCCACTGCCAGCTTTGTAGGAAAGACGGATGAGAAAAAGTTTCTTTGTCCCAAAAGTTTTTATCGTCAACCGGAATCATTTGATGGAGGCATAGAGCAACGGGTTGAGGTCTCCGCCGACAGGCATCGGACCGCAAGTGGATTTTTGCGTTCCTTCCGGATATCCGGGACGCGCAGGGCTGAGAGTTTGGGCGGCAAAAACAGTAAAGTGAGTATGAGGCCCCGTAGCCCAGCCTGTTTTGCCGACATAACCGATAAGCTGGCCTTTTGTCACTCTTTGTCCTATGGAAACTACTTGAAGCGACATGTGTCCGTACAACGTTGCCAGCCCATTGTCGTGTTTTATCTCTATAAATTTACCGTAAGCTGCACGCGGACAAAATTTATCCTGATTGCCTACATTGATCACAATTCCGTCAGCGGGCGCGTATATCTCTGTGCCGACGGGCGCGGAAATATCCACTCCGTTGTGCCATTGGCTTTTATAAGTTTTGATTGCGAAGGATGTCCTTCCGTAGCCTTGGGACATAATTCCCCCCGGCACAGGGTCAAGAAGAACGGATGTATTGGCGGGCGGCAGCAAACTGGGATCTATATTTTTCCTCAGTATGGAACTCATCATTTCTATTTCTGCGTCTATTTGGTCCTGCAGTTTTTTAAGATCGGAGTACTGCTTTTGATAGATTGCTTCCTGGTTTTTGGTCTGCACCAATATGGCCTGTTGTTCTTCTTTTTGGCCAGTAAGTATTGTTTTCTTGGCAGCCATGCTGCTCTGATGCACCTGCATTTCGGAAGCCTTAGCACTCTGTTCTTTTATCTTGTCGTTATATTCCTGGCTAAGGCCGGCCAGATTTTGGATATCAAGTTTCAGTTGATTTCTCATATTGCTCAAAGATTGCGTTTCAAGAACCCCGTCGGCAAGCGTTTTATTTTTCAGAAAAAGAGCCAGGATATTGGAATTTTCAGTGTCGCTTTTTTGCATTTCCAAAAGCAATTGATTAACGGCGCTTTTTTTGTCGACAATTGAAGACTGTATGTCTTTCAAGTCGTAGTTTAAGGAATCCACCTCGAGATTCAGTTTTTGCAGCGAAACCGAATCTTGCTGGATGCTGAGATTAAGCTGGCTGATCGTGCTCTGATAAAAATTCATTTGTTTTTGCAATGTTTGCCGCTGGTCTTGCGTTTGCGTCAGATTATTTTTGGCTTCCTGAAGCTTGCTGCTTATATCCTGCAGTTGGAGAGTTTTTTCCTGTATTTTTGACTGCAGGTCATCCTTTGCCGCAGCGGTCGAAGTTGCGTCACCGTATGCCTTTAAATATGCGCCGCATGAGAAAATCACGGCTACCAAAAAAGCAATTTGTATTTTTTTGAAAAACATTTTAGGCAGTATATGAATTTATTTTATCTATCCCCTTTTTAATCCGGCTTAGAGTTTCTTTTTTGCCGAGAATTTCCATTATTACCATAGGATCGGGCGAAGCTTGCTTTCCCGAAACGGATACTCTCAACGGCCAAAAAACCCATCCCCTGCCGCGTTTTTCGACAAACTCTTGAAGCGCTTCGGTAATTATTTCCTTTATAAAATTTTCTTCATGGATGTCGCCGATTATTTTTTCCGATTCCAAAAGCGCCTCTTTTGCGTCCGAGAGAGGCTCATTTTTCCAGGCAAGGACATTAACATCGTAATCCGGCAGCGAGAAGAAGAAATCGGCTATTTCAATGAAGCCTCTTAATGTTTTCATGCGTTCGCGTTCTACGGCAACTACTTTTTCCACGAATTCCTTTGAAGCCGTAATATTTTTTTCCTTCAGGAACGGTTCAAGAAGCACGGCTATTTCGGAATTCGGCATTTGCCTTATTTTTTGCGAATTTATCCAGTCAAGTTTTTCTATATTGAAAATCGCGCCCGCTTTTTGTACGCGCTTTATATCAAATTCTTTAACTATTTCTTCCATCCCGAATATTTCCTTGTCGTCTTTAGGATGCCATCCGAGAAGAGTCAGAAAGTTTATGATTGCTTCCGGCAGATATCCCTGCGCGCGATAATCGCTGACGGAAGATTCCAAATATCTCTTGGACATCTTGCTTCTGTCGGGGTTCAGAATAAGCGGTATATGGGCATATTTAAGTTCACGGAAACCGAGGGCCTGCTGAAGCAAAATTTGTTTCGGAGTGTTGGATAGATGTTCTTCAGCCCGGATAATATGGGTTATTTGCATAAGTTCGTCATCGACGATGGCTGCAAAATTATAAAGAGGCTCATTTATGCTTTTTGCGATTATGATGTCGCCCATAAGCGAAGAGTCAAATTTAACTTTTCCGCGGACAAGGTCGTTGAAACTTACTTCGGAATCCGGAACCAAAAACCGTATGACCGAGGCCTCTCCCGCGCTGCGCTTTGTTTCAACTTCTTCTTTTGAAAGATTTTGGCAGCGGCCGATATATTTCGGGGGCAATCCCTGGGACAGCATCGTCTGCCTGTCGATTTCAAGCTGCTCTTTTGAACAAAAACAATAATAAGCTTTTCTCTCCGCAATAAGCTGTTCAAGATATTTTTTGTAATTGTCTTTCCGTTCTGACTGGCGGTATGGAGCAAAAGGACCTCCCTTATCGGGACCTTCATCCCAGTTCAAACCAAGCCATTTGAAATTATCGATAATATCTTTTTCGTACTCCGGTTTTGAGCGTTCCGTGTCTGTGTCTTCTATGCGCAGGACAAAAACTCCCCTATGCTGGCGGGCGAATAACCAGTTAAAAAGAGCGGTTCTTACGGAACCTATATGGAGAAAACCCGTTGGCGACGGAGCAAAACGAACGCGCACGGGCATTTCTTGTGCGGCTATCATGAGTCAATTTTGCCGTATTTTGCGTCAAAAATCCAGCCTATTTCGCAAATCTGATTATTTCTTCGGCTATGACTTCAGCAGCTTTGGGCTTGAAAAAATTACCCGAAGCAAGGCTCATTTTTTGCAACAATTCCTTATTTTTAAGCGTTTCCGTTATCTGGCTAAGAATATTCCCGGCAGAAGATTTGTTTCTTCAATGACTATGGCCGCTCCGGTTTTGGCGAACTCGCGGGCATTAATGCTTTGATGTCCGTTGGCGGATTCCGCCAACGGAATAAGTATTGCAGGCTTCGAAAAAGCGGCTATCTCGAAAATATTACTTCCGGCTCTCGCCACGATAAGATTGGCCGCGGAAAGCGCAAGTCTTACTCCGTCAAGGTCAAGATACGGAAATAAACGATATGGGCTCTTTCCGTTTGTTTCCGACAGCACTTCCGGAAACGTCGATTTGACTGTATTTTCCACTTCCGCAAAATTGGCGGCGCCCGTTTGATGCAGAACCTGGGTTTCCGCAAGTAAATTTTTCAATGAAAGCAGGATTAAGTCGTTTATTTTTTTTGAACCTTGCGAGCCTCCGAGAAAAACAACCAGCGGCCTTGCTGGGTCAAATCCAAAGTCTCCTTTCGCCGATTGCATATCCGGCTTATTGGATATAAGAGAATTTCTTAATGGACTTCCAACGCAGGCTGATTTTTTCGGGTCGAAATATTCCAGCGCTTTTTCGAAGCTGACCGCGATTCTTTTTGCAAAACGGGCAGAGAAAAGGTTATTGAGTCCCGGTTGCGCATCGGATTCGTGGATGATTACCGGAATTCTGTAAAACCAGGCTACTAGAACTACCGGAAAGGCGCCTGTTCCGCCTTTGGAAAACAAAACATCGGGCATGAAAAAATAAAATTTGACGAGTGCTTGCAGAAAGCCGATGAAAATTTTCGGTATGTCTATTATGTTTAAGAACGAAAAATATCTCCTCATCTTTCCGGATATTATCCTGCTTACTTTTATGCCGGCATCTTCGAGGTCTGCCCTATATGAATCAACGGCGCCGAAGTATCTAATTTCCATAATTAATTTCCTGTCTATGGAAATCCGTTCCAGCTCCTCGGCAACCGCTACGAGAGGATAAATGTGTCCACCGGTTCCCCCGCCGGTCAGCGCGACTCTTAAAGTTTTCATAATTATTTAATTATAAATTTTCAATGGCTAATTTACAATTTTGTTGATTATTTGGTTGAGCTATCCGCTGAACTCACTCAACAAATTATCTGAACTTGGAAACATTAACCGTTATTCCGCCAAGCGTCATAAAAACAGCCAAAGCCGTTCCGCCATAACTTATGAATGGAAGAGGCACTCCCGTCAGAGGCAAAAGCCCGGAAATGGCGCCCATATTGACCAGCGACTGAAAGGCCACCAGACTGCCGAACCCTACAAGAATCAATTGTCCGAATTTGTCCCGCATTCTTCTTGCAATCCAAAAAGTTCGGAAAACCAAAATTCCGAACAGCATTATTAAAACGCCGGATCCTATAAATCCCAATTCCTGGGCTGCTACGGCAAAAATTGAATCATCTATCGGGTCAGGCAAGTAATTGCTTTTACTGGTGGAACGTCCGTATCCCATGCCCCAGATACCGCCCGAACCTATTGCGTTCAAAGCCTGGTTTATTTGATAACTGGCTCCTGATGCGTCTTTTTGATGGTTCAAAAAAGTAGTTACTCTTTGAAGCCGGTACGGCGTAAGCCATACTATCAGGCTCAAAATCGCCAAACCCGACAAAATAACAATAGCAATGTGTTTAAGCTGCGCGCCGCTTATGAAATACATGACCATTCCCGTTCCCATCAATATCATTACCGTGCTTGTGGCGGGCTGCAACAAAAGCATTGTTGCAATAAATCCCGAGATTAAAATAAAAGGCATAAATCCGGTCCAAAAATCGGAGTTTCTGTTCATTTTCGCGTTACTTAACCAAGCAGCCAGATAAAGTATGAAAGCCAGTTTCACTATTTCGGCGGGCTGGAAAACAACAGGACCGATTTTTACCCAGCGCGAAGCTCCCCCTGCTGCAATTCCGAATTTTGTAAAGACAAGAGCCAGTAGAATAATGCTGAAAATGAGAAAAGCGAAAGAAATTATTTTGTAATTTTTATACGGTATGAAATAGGCGATTAGAAATCCTATTAATCCGAAAGAAAGCCCGAAAAGAATCTGGTGTTCCAGATAGTAATAGCTGTCGCCCAGCTTTATTCTGCTTAATTCCGAAGAAGCGCTTGCCAAAATAACAAGTCCTGCAACGGTTAAAATAAAAATAGCGCTGATTAAAAGATAGTCCGGTTTATGGCTTTTTGAGGAAGCATGAATTCTAAACATCGCCATGACGTAATATTTTTCCGGCGCTGATATTCTGGAAATCTCCGTTTCTTACGGCAACTTTGCCGTTGACGATTACGAATTTTATTTTTCCTTCTCTGAAAATTGTTATGTCGGCAAAGTTTCCTTCCTTAATCTCTCCCCTGCCCTTTATGCCGAATTTTTTAGCCGGTACGGTTGTTATTTTTTTAATTGCTTCATCGAGAGGCATTAAACTCTCGTTTTCAACAAGGGAAAGAAATTCGGTAAAAGTCGAAATTGACCGTTCCGATTTTATCGCCTTGTCGGTGCCCCTATCCAAAGAACTGGACGCATTTGATGAAATAATCGAACGCTTGTTTAAAATAGCTTTCCTGATTAATTTTTTATTTATGTTTTTGTGGAAAATAACGGCGCGCAGCTTGGTGGTTATCATAAGCTGCAGCAAGGCTTGCCTGGCATCTTTTGTTCCGTAAATCGATTTGAGATTATCCATTGATTGTCCGACAACGGCTTCGTTTTTTGCCGCTTTTGAAACAATAAGACCATCCGCTTGTATGGAAGGAAGTTCTTTTAATATTTTTGACCGTTGCCACTCATCTTGGATAAGAGCGTTCATTGTTTCCAGATTTTCACGCTGCGCCCATTCCGGCAGAAGAGTGTAGAGCGGAACAATCGTAGAATCAAAAGGATAAATGTCGAAATTAAAATCTCTGTTTCCCGGCAGGGCGTCGAATTTCTCCAATGCTTTTTCATACCCGTCTTCTTCTCCGAAGTGCGGCATAAAATGGCTGATAATGGTTTTTACTCCGGTTTCCTGGGAAATTTTAATCGTTTCATCTACGGAATCATTCAATTCTTCCCCTCCTTTTCTTAAATGAGTGGCATAAACTCCGCCGAAACTTTTTACGGTTTTAACCAAAGTTTTTATTTCCTGATACGGCGTATTCTTGCCGTGAATATATCCGAGCCCGGTTGAAAGGCCGAAACCGCCCTCCGATAAAGCGCGTCTTAATGTTCCTTCAAATACTTTAATCTCGTTTTTTGTGAGAATTCTTTGCGACTCGCCAATGATGGACCTTCTTATTGTCGAATGGCCTATCATTGTTCCGAAGTTCACTCCCAAATGCCTGCTGTCTAGAATTTTCAGATATTCTTTGAGCGAGTTCCAGCCGACATTCATCTTGTCGATATCGGTCCATTTCCGTATAGACTCAAGGCTTCCGTAAAGAAGAGGCGCAAGTGATGAACCGCATTGCCCCCCGATTATGGTTGTCACCCCTTGTTTCAAAAAATCCTCCTGCGCCGGATCGTCGAAAAGTGTAAGATAATGATCCGAGTCTGTATTTATATCAATGAAGCCGGGGCTTGCGTATGCCCCTTGGCCGTCTATAGTTTCATCGGCTCCCTTTGAAGAAAAGTCTCCAAGCGCTGAAATTTTATCGCCGCTTATGAAAATATCGGACTTGGGCTGCATTTTTCCGGACTGCCCGACCAATTGAACGTTTTTAATCAAAAGAGTCATTTGTTGTTAATTATAGTATAGCAAAGCCAAGACTTTATTTTCGCAAGTATTTCAACAGGCGGTCATTTTGAGGTAAAAATTCTAAGTTTGCCATTGTTGGCGGACACGACGATTTGCCCGTTTTTATCGGTTCTGAAAATAGACGCGTAGTTCGCAAGTTTTTTTATGGTTATAGGCGCCGGATGGCCGTAGTTGTTGCGGGCGCCAACCTCTATAATTGCGACTTTCGGCTTTACTGAATCAAGAAAAGCCTGGGAAGAAGAATATTTCGAACCATGATGCGCGACTTTAAGGATATCCGCCTGCAAGCTCAAGTGATTGGCAAGATAATTTTCCGTTTTTGCATCTATATCTGCAGTCAATAGTGCTCTAATATCTCCCGACTTTATCATTTCAACCAAGCCTGTGTCATTCAGTTCGGCGCTTTGGGCAAGGCCGGAATCCGGCGACTCAAAATAAATTTTGCTGTCCGAGTATTTTATCTCGTCGCCGCCACCCAGCCGTATAAGCGGAATTCCTTTTTCCTCTATTTTTTTGACAAGGTCGGGCCATTCCTGAACTCCCGGGCTGTCGGAACGGCCGTTGTATGCGAACGCGCCTATGCGATATCTGTCGAGCAAATATCCGAACCCGCCAAAGTGGTCCAGTTGCGGATGAGTTATTACGGCAATATCGATATACTTGTCGGCGAGCGCGGGAATTTTTTCCAATTCTTCCGCGATTCTTGAATCCGGACCGGCATCCGTGAGAATTTTCACATTGCCGGGAAAAACCGCAAGTTCGGAATCGCCCTGGCCTACATCCAAAAAATAAATTTTTGGCTCATTGGAATATTTTCCGAAAATAACTTGCTGCCAGACAAATATATCGGCGGCGAAAAACAGAATAAAAAACAATACTATGAAATTATCCAATCCTGATTTTTCTTCGCCGTTTGTGAGCATTGGAGTACGAATGCATTATAACAATTTGGGCGATTTATCGTTTTGCCGATAAAAGATAAAAACGATCAGCATTAAGTAGTAAATTGCGAAAAATATCCATGAATGCGTCCCGGAAAGAACCGGAACATTCCAGCCGGCGAATAATTTTATAATCCAAAGTTCGTATTGCAGCAGGATATTTTCCAAAAATGAAATCAGAAAACCTGAATAATAAAAAATTGAACCGAAAAATGCGAGCATAAATCCAAGCAGCATGGTTAACGGCACAAATTCCAGGATTAAAACATTGGCAATTATGCTTGTCAGAGAGAAATTCCCGAAAACAATTGTTAAAACTGGAGCCACGGCTAGCTGCGCCGATAATGTGGTCAGCGCGTTCTCGCGCCATGACATAAAACTTTTCGGGCCATTTCCTATTCTCAAAAAACTCGCAATAGACGGTTCAATTAAAATTATCCCTATAAGGCTCAAAAAAGAAAGCTGAAATCCGATATCAAAAAGAGTTGTCGGGTCGGCAATAACCATAACTGCGGCGGTTAAAGCTATCGCATTGCGGACGCTATACCGTCTTCCTGCTTCCTTCGCGAAAAGCGCGAGAAAACCCATTATAGCCGCTCTGATAACCGAAGATTCCGCACCCACCATGAGTATGAATAAAAGTATCGCTAGGCTCGTGAGCCAAAATGTCGCACGCTTCGACAGCCAATAACCGAAAATACCGGCTACTGCGACAACAAGTATCGTTATATTGTATCCGGATAGCGCCACCATATGAGTTGTTCCGCTTAAGGACATTTCCTTTTTAAATTCGTCGGTGAAATCGCCGCGCCAGCCCAGAGTAAGCCCGCTTAAAAGTGCCGCTGAGTCGCTCGGCAGGAATTTTTTGAACTGAACGATTATCGATTTCTTGAAGTTTATTAGTTTTCCTTTAAGCCAAAAGCCTTTATGTTCTTCATCAATTTTCAATTTGGGAAAAAACGAAACAGGCTCTTGGCCTACGGAAGCCGGCGCGGCAATTTCGCCGGTCGCCTCGACAGTATCGCCATAATTTATTTCCGGAGATAGCGATGTCAGAACAGAAATTTCACCGGCAAATGGCGGATAAAGTTCAATGGTTATTCTCTGGTATTTTTCGCTCAATTGAGGTTCTCTTGAAACTATCCCGGAAAAACTGGTAATTTCGCCGAAAATTATTTTCTGTCCGGCTTCCTTCATATTGAAGAAAAAACCGTAATAAAAAATACCAAATGCGAAAATGAAAACAAAAAATAATGCGGCGCGCCATTCACGCTTTGCCAAAGAAAAAAGAACGAAAATTGCCGAACCAAAAAATAAAACCGTCCAAAAGGCGGATAAATTTAATCCTGCAGCCAGTGTTCCGGCAAGAAATGACAGCGCCCCACAGAAAGCTATGTTGTAAAGTGGCATGTGAATAGCTAATGCCGCAACTTATGGCTGATTGTTAATACATTACTTTCTGAATTTTTTTACAATCGGCAGCGAGAAGAAAATAAAAAAAGTTATTTATTTTTGGCGAGCGAACCGATTGGCAAAGCGAAGCTTTGCTATTTTCTCGTGATGTCCGGACATTAATATTTTAGGCACTCGCCAAGGCTTGGCTCCTTTTTTTGCAATGAATTCGGCTGGCCTGGTATAGGCGGGATAAGAACCTTTTATTTCCTCCAATGACTCCATTTTGCCAAGAAATCCCGGCAGGAATCTGCTTACCGTTTCTATTAAAACCATGGAAGCCAGTTCTCCTCCGTTTAAAACATAATCTCCGATGGAAATTTCTTCGTCTGCAATGTGCTTGGCAACCCGTTCATCTACACCTTCATAACGCCCGCAAATCAAAATCAGGGCGTCATATTTGGAAAGCCGCTTGGCTGTTTTTGCGTCCAGCTTTTTACCTCGGGTCGAAAAAAGAATGGTTCTTATTTTTTGCTTCTTTATTTTCGGTTTAAGCGAGGACACCGCTCTGTAAATCGGTTCCACGGAAAGAACCATTCCGGGTCCTCCGCCGTACGGCCGGTCATCAACTTTGCTGTGCCTGTTTTTTGAATAATCCCTGATATCGTGAGTGTTGATTTTAATAATCCCCTTTTTTACGGCGCGTTTAACAAGGGATTCGTTCAAATATGAATCAAAGATATCCGGAAAAATAGTCAATATGTCGAATCTCATTTATTTTGCCTCAAAGTCTTTCTTAAGGGATTCCTGTATGGCGCCACGCAACTCTTCTATGTCCACCTTCGGCCTGTTATTGGAATGCTGTCTTGTTTTTTCGGCTTTTTCTTTTTCTTCGGGATGTTTCAGCTCCGATAGGGACATTTTTTTATTGGCGACCGGAATTGCAGACGGAATTTCTTCCATGCGTTTTGCAGGCGGTCTTTTGAATTCAAATTCTATGCCGAGATTGGCAAGATCGTATGAAAATTCGTCGGAAGGTTTTCCGCTTCTGCTCTTGCTTCCGGCGGCAGGCTGTACTTTTCCTGATTGAACTTTTTCGAAACAGTCCTCGCAATAAACCGGTCTGCCTTTGGCCGGCTCAAATGGAACCATCGTGTTTTTGCCGCAATTCGAGCATACGGCCGTGAACATTTTTGCCCCAGTTGGTTCGTTCATCATTCCGCTCCAGCGGTTTATGGATGCTTCAACTGCGGCGGTAGGATTCGAATAAAGCTTTCTAGACATCTCCATTATCTCGTCTTTCATTTCTTCGGATGCCTCGACATTGAAAGGAGGCAGCGTATCTGCCGAAAATGGCCTGCAGGTAACGCCGTCCACCATTAATTTCAAATAAATATGGTGATTTGGAAGATTAACCATATCCTGAATGACGAATTCCGGCTCGAATTCGTTTTCGATGAATTCGGCATCGGCTGCGCCTATTCTGAAAACTATCATCGTACCGACGTTGCCGAAGACGGCATCGCGCACTTTTGTGGAAACATCGGTTACCAATTGTCCGATATACTGATGCGCAACAATAAGATTTAAACGGTATTTCCGCGCTTCGGAAAGAATTCCAGCGAATGAATCGGTGGCAAAGTTCTGGAATTCGTCGACATAAAGATAAAAATCAGCGCGCTCTTCTTCGGGAATCCTGACGCGTTCCATCGCGGCGAGCTGTATCTTTGTGATTATCATCGCGCCCAAAAGCGCGGAGTTGTCCTCCCCTATCCTGCCCTTGGAAACATTGACGAGAAGAATTTTCCTCTCGTTCATTATTTTATAAATGTCTATCGTGCTTTTTTCCTGGCCGACAATATTCCGCATCATGGCGGTTGAAAGAAATTGTCCGACTTTGTTCTGAATAGGAGCGATTGCTTCATTCCTGAACTGGTCGCGCCATTGTTCGTACTCGTTTACCCAGAACGCTTTGATGACCGGGTCTTTGACATTGGCAACGATTTTCTGACGGTAATCTTTGTCCACGAGAATCCGGTTTATGCCGAGAAGTGTCGTGCCTGGATTTTCCAAAAGCGCCAAAACCGCGTTGTTCAATATGTATTCCATTCTTGCCGACCAGACATTGGACCATATTTTGGTGAAGATACCCATCAAGCCCGAAGCAACCAGGTGCTTGTATTTGGAATCCGGCAATTCAAGAATGTTGAAACCGATATGAAAATCGGGGTCGGCGGGATTGAAATAAATCACATCCTTAAGGCGCTCTCTCGGGATCTTGTCCAAAAGACCCTCCACGAATTCTCCGTGTGGGTCGATAACGCAAACGCCTTCGCCGTTGGCGATGTCCTGGACGACGAAATTATTGAGAAGAGCCGTTTTCCCGACGCCGGTTTTACCAAGAACATACATGTGTTGGCGGCGGTCTTTTCTTTTTATGCCAAAAAGGCGGTCAGTGTTCCTGAAATTGGTGCGCGCGAAATAAACAACGTCCTTTTGCTTGTCTGTGGAAAGGGGCAGTGACATTTAAAAAACTATACCATTATGCGGGCAATAAGTGAAGATTTCATTGGCCTAAATGGCATCACGGAAAGTCATTCCAGCATGTCCAGATAGCATTTGCGGCAATAAACATCCTGTCTTTCCGCTTCTTTATAGTGTGATTCGATTTCCATTCCGCATCCGGAACATTTCCGCTTATTTCTTTCGTTTGTTTTCACCCAAATATCCAATTTTTCATTTATTCGGCAAAATGGGCATTCTCTTGGCAGCGGGACATTCATTTGCCGGTGAAATCGCAACTCCATTTCAATTATGCGATAAGCTCGTCCGCATTTATTGCAGGCAATTTTTTCGTTCAAAATTGAATCTTGGGTGTCTTTTATGCGGTCAGGCATATCGGCTGCTTTTATTGTTGTCTCATATTCTTCCCTCTCATTCTCGCGCCATCTATATTTTTTTTCTTCCGCCTGATTTTTGGTCAGCGGGAAAAAATTTTGCGCAAGCGTAGTGTTGTATGCAAATGGCGAAATCTCGGGCGGGAAAAACTCTCCGTAGCGATATGTATTTCCGCGCGCGTCAGTGTGGGGTATTTCATTCATCTGCGTCCGTATGTGTTCCGTAATTTTCTCGTATTCCTCTTTCGAATACTGTTTGTTCAAGATGAAGTAGTCGCCTTTCTTCACTGATACGCATCCAAAATGATGGGAGCCACCGGTTGAAAGCTTGCAATACTCCGCATCGGTCAAAGTAAGGCCTGATTCGCAGCAGAAACGCAGCATGGAAGAATTTTCTCCGACAACCGTATTTTCATATGATAATGAAAGATTATTTCCCCACATCGAGATGTCGTAGCAGTCTTTATTCGCAACCGGGAACATCCTGAAGAGGAATCGTGAGTCTTCGCAATTGGAAACTTCGATGCAGTCCTTGGCATTTTTTGAATTATAAACATTCGAGCCGGTGCAGTTGGTAACAAACTCGTTGTATTCCGATTTAACAATTTGTTTTTCCCAGTGCTCTGCGGCTTTCTTTTGGAGCTCTTTATAAGAAGAATAAGAACCGATATCGTAGCGCGCGATTTCCGCAATATAATCTTCTTTTGTCATCGGCTTGTTCCAGGCCCAGTATTTTTTGTTTTTCAAATTTGCCGATGCAAAGCAATTCTGGCAATTTTGCGAATCGCGGCAAAACAGGCAATCCATGGAATCGGAAAGTTGATTGCGCGTTCCGATGCAGCGGTTCGTCTTATAAGAGTGCATTATGTCATATCCGAATTGCGAATATTCAACGGCGCACGAGTCGAATATCGACTGGCCTTGGTTCACATAAAAAGCATAGGCGCTGTCCTCTGCCACATTGGCATGAAATAAAAGGTAGCAATTTTTCAGATAACCGGAATCGTGATTATACGGGCAATTTTTGGTCGTTGTCGGGTCTATGGAAAGCCCCAACAAAGGAGCTTTGTGCCATAACTCGTTAAGCTGTTCGAAAAAATTACGGCCAAAGTCGTACTCTTGTCCGAAATCCTTGAAATCCCATTTGTCGCTCCACCAGCATGACGGACAATAAACCGTGTAAGGGGCTTCCGGCGGGTAAATTGAAATGTTAAATTTTTTGCATAAATCACAGGTGCGTTTATATAAATTAATGCCATTCCAGAAAAGCATGCGTCGCTGAAAGCGGCAATCCGGGCAGAATGTCGGAGGAGGAACTTTAATTTTCCCGTAAAATTGAAAATCCTCCGGCTCGATAACGAATTCTTTTTTGCAGTTTTGGCAGGTTTTAGTTTCGGTGTTCATGCTACTTCGCTATTATAACAGGTATCGCAATAGATAATTTCTTCATTTCCGGGGATGTGAGTAGTGAAAAATTCATTTAAACACTGTCCATCAGGATGATTGCTGTGCAGGTTAAAATTTTTGTAAACGGCATAATCGCACATGCATTGCATGGGATACCATTTCATTGGCGGCACAAACTTTTCTACTTTTGCCTGAATCCGGCATTCATGACACTCCCGTGGCAGAGGCAAGCCGGCTTGCTTATAAAAATCAATTTCAATCGGTATGATCCGATATGCCCTGGAACATTTTGTGCAGCTGATCGTTTCCTTGAATATATCGTCAGTGATATCTTTAATGGAATCCGGTAAATCGCCGGCTTTCATTGTTACCTGGAATTCTCGCAGGCGTGGCTCACGCCAAACAAACCCCATTGAATGCGCACTTTCTTTTGCCATGGGAAAATACTGGCCAACCAGCGTTTCGTTAATGGCAAAGGGAGAAAGTTCGCTCGGAAAAAATTCGCCGTAGCGGTAAATATTTCCTCGCTTATCTGCGTATGGCATTTCATTCATATGGTTTGCAATTTTGTCTCTTAAGGAAAAATATTCGTCTTTCGAATATTGCTTGTTAAAAATACAATATTTCTTTTTCTTCAGGCCGAAACAGCCGAAACAATCGGAACACGACCGGCAATGAGCGGAATATTCCATGTTTTGCGACGACGGCCAGCACTCGTAGCAAAATTTAAGATTTTTTACGCCGTCTCCCGCAATCATGCACTCGTATATCATCTGCGCGCCTTCGCCCCATGAACAATAGTCATAGCAGTCGGCGACTTTATCGAAAATATTGAACGAGTATTTAACATTTTCTGCGCCTCCGACATGATACGATTGGTGTACGTTCTTGGAATTGAATATGAATTCGCCATCCACATTCGCGTTCATAATGCCGCGCATGTACTTTACGGGGAATTGCGTCCAGAACTTGTATGCTTCGTCGCGCGCCTTAATAAATCCAGAATAAGTATTAAGCCTCATTTCTTCCAGCTTTTTCTTATAATCGTCTTTCGCGTATGGCTGATTGAAAATGTGATATTGTTTGCTTTTTAAATTTACGCAGCCGAAACAATCTGAAAGATTATCGCAATTTCTGCAGAACCAAACATTCTGCGAGTTATCGGTTTCAGCAGACCAAAAAGCCTTATAGCAGGAAGATGAAGAAAACAATTCGTAGCAGAGCTCAAGATGGTCTGCCTGCATGCAATCAAACGAGTTTTTTGAATCGGAAAAACTTATGCAATATGCGGAATCCTCATTGCGGCTGCCATTGAAACATAAATA
>Ga0315268_10001056_pt1 | contig 32132 bp, 28 predicted proteins | sample C1_top_MG_FD_204535 | JGI IMG/M metagenome (GOLD analysis project Ga0315268, IMG submission 204535) | Sediment microbial communities from Yellowstone Lake, YNP, Wyoming, USA - C1_top | ecosystem: Environmental > Aquatic > Freshwater > Lake > Sediment | place: USA: Wyoming | collected 2017-08-01
CCAGCGCTTCCACTACCTGACCTTTCTCCGGCAGGGGCAGGAATTCGTAGGGCATGGTGATGGCGCTTTCGGCCTGGGAATAATTCTGGTCTATCACGAAGATGGCCAGCCCCGGACAGCGGGAGACGCAAATGGTGCAGCCGTTGCATTTGGAGTGGTCCACCTGCGGCAGGGCATTGATGTCTTCACCCACCACGATGGCCTTTTGGGGGCAGCTGGTCTCGCAGGGATTGCAGGGAATATCCTGGAAGCACTCCACGATGACCACCGGGCCTTTTTTAAGCCGTTCTTCGGAGGGCCAGGCATTCGCTATATCTTCGGCATCGGCCAGGCCGGTCGTTTTCAGTTTATTGGAAAGCATTAACGTTTCAAACTTTCAAACATTTCAAACAGTTTTGATCCGGCATTCCGCCAGTTTGCACTTCCCTTCCCTGGCTTTCTGCCCGAAGGGCCCGGCCCTTAGGCCCGCCAGACGGCAGGCGGTGTCGTCGATCCGGCACTTCAGTTCTTTTGATTCGCCCTTGAGATACCTGACCGCGCCCAGTCCGGCCAGCTCGCCCTCCAGCATGGCGGTGGAGGCTTCTTCTATCCCGGTCACGTCCCCGGCGGTGAAGATGCCGGGAATGGAGGTCATCATCAGCTCGTCGTGCCAGGCCACCTGGCCGCCCAGCTCGGGTACAAAATTCATCTGGCATCCGGCCTGCCAAAGGATCTCGGTCAGGGGCGTCAGGCCCACCGCCAGACAGATGGTATCGCACTCTATGTGCTGTTCACTGCCTGGAACCGGCTGCCATTTGTCATCTATTTTGGAGATCACCGCGCCCCGCACTTGATCCTCCCCCACTGCCTCCAGGATGGTGTGACGTGTCAGGATGGGCACCCCGGCCCGGGCGATCTTGGAGGCGTGCACCAGGTAGCCCCCGATGTTGGGCAGGCCCTCGATGATGGCCTTGACCTGCACCCCGGCCTGCATCAATTGGTAGGAGACGATCAGCCCGATGTTGCCCGAGCCGATCATCAGTACGCTTTGCCCGGGCCTGATGCCGTATACGTTCATCAGGGTCTGGACCGCGCCGGCCCCGTAGACCCCCGGCAGGTCGCTGCCGGGAAAGGTGACGAAGTTCTCCGAGGCCCCGGTGGCCGCCAGCACCGATTTGGGCTTTAAGCCGTGAAGCTTGTCGTTCCTGAGCACCGCCACCGTGCCGTCGGGATAGTAGCCCACCGCCGGGGAATTGGTCCAAAGCTCGATGCTCCGCTTTTCCATTTCGGCGGCCAGTTCGATCCCGATGTCAAAGCCCCGGGTGCCGGCCCGCTCCGCCTTGCTGCCGAAGAACATGTGGGTCTGCTTGATCAGCTGGCCGCCCAGCTTCTGGTTCTCGTCTATCACCAGGGGCTTAAGGCCGAAGTCCGAAGCCGCCAGCGCTGCCATCAGGCCGGCCGGCCCCCCGCCGATGATCAAAAAGTCAGGAGTATTCATGGCATTCAAAGGATTAAAGTAGTAACGTAGGACAAGTGTTAAAATAGTACCAGAGAAAGGATGCACTCAGTTCAGAGTGATCCGGCCGCGGCCCTGCTGGTGCCTTACCTGCATGCCTTCCTTGACCGGCGTGATGCAGGAAAAAACGTTGGGAATTCCGTCCACCTCCATCAAGCAGGACGAGCATTTGCCGATGGCGCAAAAAAAGCCCCGGGGCCGGTTGAGCTTGACGCTGTGGCGCAGGACCTTGACCCCGGCGGCATGAAGTGCGGCCGCGATGGTCTCGCCCGTAAAGCCTTCCACGGGACGGCCCTCAAAGTAAAAAGTGACCTTGGGGCCCCTGTCAAAATCCAATATGGGATGTTTTTCTATCCTCATTTTCCGGCAGACATATTCTGGCTGATGATTTTGCCTTCGTTTTCCATTTTTTAGTTTGGTATAGCTTTTAATGATATCCTATTATGCCCGGCTTGTCAATAATATCCAAGACTAATTTTGGTCAGTAGTAGGCCAGCACTATCCGCTGTATTTTGGAGTAATCCTTGATGATTTCTACTTTAATTTCTGGGACAGAGGTTTCCAGCAGTTCCCGGACCTGTGATCCCTGTCCCTGCCCTATTTCCAGGGCCAGCAGACCGCCGGGATTTAAAAAGCTTTTCAGTTTTCTGGAGATCAAACGGTAGAATTTCAGCCCGTCCCGGCCGCCGTCCAGGGCCTGCCATGGCTCGTAGAGAGACACTTCAGGCTGCAGTGACCTCAATTGACAAGTGGGGATATACGGCGGATTGGAGACGATGCAGTCGTACTTTTGCTTTAGAACCGGGTACAGGTCGGCTTTCATCACTTTGACCCGCCGGGAAAGCCCGTGAAATGCCACGTTCCTTTTTGCCAGCGCCCCAGCTCCGGGCGAGATCTCGCTGGCCCATATTTTTGGGTTCGAAAGGTTCCTGGCCAGGGCTATCGAGATGGCCCCGCTGCCAGCCCCGATATCCAGGACTGTTGACCATTCCGGCTTCCAGCGCTTGATGACCGCTTCGGCCAAAAGCTCGGTCTCGGGCCGGGGGATCAGGACGTTCTGGTTCACTTTGATCTTCAGCCCGTAGAATTCGGTCTCCCCGGTAATGTACTGCCAGGGTTTGCGGGTCTGTCGCTGGGCCACCGCCCGCTTGAATTTTTGTTCTAAAACTTTAGGGACTTGCTCGGAATTCCTGAGGAACAGCCGGGCCCGGTCGCATTTGAAGGCAAAGCAAAGCAGGATCTCCGATTCCAGCCCCTGGCTCTCGATGTCCTTCCGTCTCAGCGCCTCCGCGCCCCATTGCAGCAGCTGGCCGATGGTCATGGTTTGATCAGTTTAAAGTTGAAACACGGAATACCGATTTCCCCGCTAAAAACACGAAACAACACGAAAGGTTTTTTAACAACAAACTTACAAACTCAACCCGCTTCGGCTTTGCTCAGCGCAAGCCTTGCTCCCCTTCTCTTTTAAAGAGAAGGGGTCGGGGGATGAGTTCAATATTGTTAAGCTATCAATATTTTTCGCGCCCTTTCGCGCCTGCGCCCTGAAGCGCTATGGCGCGCAAGCGTGGGCAGACGGCCCTACTCCAGCGCCGTGGCCAGTTCCTCGGCCTGGGCCGCCTTGATCAGCCCTTCCACCAGCTGGTCGATATGCCCTTCCAGCACCTGGTCCAGGCTGTGCAGGGTTATTCCAATCCGGTGGTCGGTCACCCGGTTCTGGGGAAAGTTGTAGGTCCGGATCTTTTCGCTGCGGTCGCCCGATTTCACCTGGCTCTTGCGGTCCAGGGCCTCCTTGGCGTGGCGTTCCTCATCGATCTTTTCCAGCACCCGGGAGCGCAGGATCTTAAGGGCCTTGGCCTTGTTCTTCATCTGGGAGCGCTCGTCCTGGCAGGCCACCACCACCCCGGTGGGGATGTGGGTCAAACGGACGGCGGAATAGGTGGTATTGACGCACTGTCCGCCCGGCCCGGAGGAGCAGTAGATGTCTATCTTCAGGTCGGCGGGATTTATCTGGATGTCCACCTCTTCGGCTTCGGGCATCACCGCCACGGTGGCGGCCGAGGTGTGGATCCGGCCCGAGGCCTCGGTCCGGGGCACCCGCTGCACCCGGTGGACGCCGCTTTCGTACCGGAACAGGCCGTAGGCCCCCTCGCCTTCCACCCCGAAGGTCACTTCCTTGAAGCCGCCCAGCTGGGTGGGATTGGAGTTCATCAGATCTATCTTAAGGCCCTTGCGCTCGGCATAACGGGTGTAAAGCCGGAACAGGTCCCCGGCAAAAAGCGCGGCCTCATCGCCCCCGGTGCCGGCCCGCACCTCCACGATGGCGTTCTTGAAGTCGTTGGGATCCTTGGGCACCAGCATGGCCTTGATCTCTTCCTCCAGTGCTTTGAGCTTCGGCTCCAGTTCCTCCAGCTCGGCTTTGGCCAGGGCGGTCAGCTCGGGATCCTCGTTAGCGGAGACCATGGCCCGGTTGTCCTCGATCTGCCGGCGCAGGCCTTTCAGCTCGTCGTATTTGGAGATGGTGGCGCCCAGGGAACGGTGCTCCCGGGCGTAATCCCGGAACCTGGCCTGGTTGGCCAGCACCGCCGGGTCGGACAGCAGCCCTTCCAGCTCCCGGTATCTTTTTTCCAGTTGTTCCAGTTTATTGTCCATGGTTCTTTTCGTTTTCCTTCGTAACTATTCAGGCAATTAACCTTATTGCCACGCTTGCGTGCCGTAGCACTTCAGCGTGCAGGCACGGCCTTTAGGCACTTCGACCTCGGCTTCGATAAACTCAGCCCGGCGGCTCAGTGTGGCAGGCAATCTTATAAAACCCGACGGGCTTTAGACCTCAGCCTTGTCCATTACGCTTTCTTTCCTTGGGCTTGATGTCGAATCCGATGGCAAACGGGCAGAGCACGTCGGCCATCTTGGATTTCAGGGTTTCCGGGTCTATGTAATAGGCTGCGATCTTGATGAACCAGCTGTCGGTGGTGCCGGAAAGGGTTCCGTCGTCATTGTAGCTCCAGTACTTGTCCTTGGCCTTGTCCTTTATCTCCAGCACTATGTATACCTGCCCGGGTTTCATGCCGTCGATATCCTCGTCGCTCAGGTCGGTGTTGTGCAGGGGATGTGAGTGAAAGTCGCCCACCACGTAGAGGTTGGGCAGGTTCTTGAAGAAGTTGACGATCCGGGAATATGATTGATAACGGGTCTTGACCCAGGTAGAATGGCGCTCGGCCTTCTGGCAGGCCACCGCGTTGACCACCATGAACATCTCGCCGTCCTTGTGCCCCAGCAACAGCCCGTAGGACTCCTTTTTGTAGACCTCTATGGCCGAGACCAGCAGGCCCCAGAAGGCGGATTCGTTGATGAATACCTGCATCTGTTGACTATTGCCTATTTGGTATTTCTATTTTGGCACAATAAATTGAAAATCGTAAATCGAGTTTAACCTGCTTGTTTTGAACGAGTTATCTATTACATAAATAACCCTTAAGTATAATATAAAACCGGCCAAAAGTCAAACAAAAAAGCCGTCCCGGAAAGTTCCGGAACGGCTTTTACAATCATATTTTATTGTATGTTGACCTCGCGCCAGGCCAGCTGTTTTAAGCCTGAGGTAGTGCTGACCTGCGACAGCACTTCCTGCAAAGCCTCGCTGGAATAAAGAAGGTCTATCTGCCCGGTTACATCGACAGGGGCGCCGCCGCCATTGCCTCCCAAGCTTATGTCACCGTTGCAGACCAGGGATCCCAAACACCAGAACTGACCGGAGATGTGGATTCCGCCTTCGGTGTAAAACAGACCCTTGAAGTAGATGTTATTTTGGCCTCCGCCGGCAGCCTGTAAGCCGTGCTTAAGCCACCAGATGCCGCTGGGGTTGATCCCCTTTCCGACCACATCGCTTTTATCCAGCTCGCAATCGAATTCCAGGGCCTTGCATTTCAGGTCTTCGGCCGTCAATTTTGAGGGGTCGGTTATAACTGTAAAGCCATAAGTTGTCTTCATGGTGGTGGAATCGGTAAATCCCAGCATCTCCCAGATCTTCTTGAAGGGTACATTCGAGGCTGTGGCCGGATCCCCGTTGGTGGTGTTTTGTTGTCCTTTGAGGGTTAATGTGGTGCCGGTCGAGGTGGCGATCGCAGGAAGGCACCCGGCCTCTTCATGGGTGGACGGGTTGCACAGTTCATAGGGCGTTCCGGTCCCTTCATAGCAGGGTGTCCTGTTGCCGACCGTGCCCGCCCCAACGGTCGGTTCCGCAGTGGCCGACCATAGGCTGGACGGATGATTGTGCCCGCAGGCACCGCAACCGCCGCGGCTGAATATGTCAGCATTGGCCTGCAGGCTGGCCCTTACGTTACAGGTTAGAATCGACTTGGAGACCTCAACCTCCAGGGTGCGCCGGGAATTGCCGCGCATCCCGGTTGATCTGATCACCCATACCGGGGTGGATTTGTCGTTTGGGGCGCTGTAAGGGGAAGCCACGGCGATCTGTTCGCCGGTGCTGTGGTTGTAGTAATATATCAACGTGTCATTGCCGTTGATGATGGTCTTGTAACGAGCCGTCAGCACATACACCGAATCGGATGTGCCCATATCACCCACGGTATATGATAAGGGGCTATCCGAAGATTGAATGGATGAATAATAATCTATGTTAGAATTGGCCGGTGCGGTGGGGGTGGTGGCGTTGTTGATAATCCTGGCCTGCCAGTTGGCGTGCTTGACCTCGCCTTCTCCGATGAAATTGGCGCTGCTGGAAGTAAGGCTGAGCCTGGCCGCTGCCTCGCTGATGCCGGCCTCGGCCACGTTCAGCGCTTCCATATAGCGGGCCTGGTTGTTGCCCAATTTCCGCTCGCTGGTTACCGTCAGCATAAAACCTGCCACCATCACTGACATCACCAGTAAAAGCATCAGGGCAATCACCATGGCGATCCCCTTTTCCTGTTTAATTGTGTTTGGCATTTTGCTCTCCTTATATTTTAAGCGTTAATTGATTACTGGGAAAAATATCACCAAATGGCCGGTGTTGGCATCCTTCTTTTCGGCTATTGCTATGTCCTTGACCCCGTCCTGGTTGAAGTCTCCTATGCCCACGGCCGCCACCTCACCGGTGTAGGCTCCCTGGGAGGGATCCGTGCCCAGCCCCACCAGCACTCCGCCGTTGCAGTCGAAAATCAGGGTTTTACCGATATAACTGCTGGCTTTCAAACCAACTACTATGTGGGGATAAATGCTGCCCGACCACTTCATGAAATCAGCGTCCATGGCCATCGGTTCTCCGTCATTCAGCAAAGAAGTATAATTTGGTTCCCTAAAGGACAATATCTCCACCCCGAACCGCTTGTCGGTGCCCTGTTTCCAAACTTCCAGTTTGCCTTTTCCCTCAGCTGTTTTGATCGCCGCCACGATGTCTTTTTTCCCGTCGTTGTTGATGTCGATCAGCTCCAAAGCCACCACTTCTCCGCCCGGGTCATATGTGTCCTTTAACACGAACCAGGGCGCGGTGTATTGCCCTTCGTAAACGTATATCCGGCCCACCCCGCTGCCTAACTTGGTTCCGACCACCAGGTCGGTTTTGGTGCCTATCATCTGGTAACACGAGGCTACGGCCTTTACCGCCCCCAGGTTAAGGGAGGGCATCCACTTCTGGGTGTCCGGGGGCGCCGGGAATGTCCGGTTCTGCATGGTGGTGTTCTTTACCTGGGGCACCGCTTTGTTAAGCCACAGCACAAAACCGCCGCTGGTGGCATTTACCCCGGTGCTGAACCCGGCCACGATGTCGGGAAAGCCGTCGTTCCCAAAATCGCCTGTGGTGATGCTGTTGACCACATAGGTGGGATCCGCCGCCGTCAGGTAAAATTTGGTAGTGGTGGTGTTGTATATGTTGGCCGGATGCTGGGCCCGTCCCCAGGCGCCAGTGGTGGAGTCGTCGTTGATGGTTGGCCAGACCACGACGTTGTAGGAAGGCCCTGACACTCCGGTGTTGTCCAGCCCTATCACCAGGTCCCTGCGGGTGCGGGAGTTCTTATAATTTTGGTCGGTGATCGTTCCCGAGGAACCTGTATTGTTGATGACCACTATCCGGTCCATGGTATCGCTGGCCATGGCGCTGATGTTGGCATTTGCAATGTTGGTGGTGCGTGAATAATCGGGATTGGTGTTAAATAAACCGTTGAGAGGCGTAGTGGATACCCCGTTGCATTTATCGAACCATCCCAAAATATTTCCGGAAGAATTATACATGGTGCCCAGCACTATGTCCTCGTCATATTTATGGGTGGTGGCCGCTCCCTCGTATTCGTAAAAGTCTTTCACCGCAATGCACATAACATTGACTGCCGAGATCTCGATAGCCTGCAGCTTGATGTCGCCGAAATGCAAGGTGTCCAAAGTGTCGTCGGCGGCTATGGCCCCTATGAATTTATAATTGGGCGTGGTGGAAACCCAGCCGGCCGAATCCACTTCGCTGACAAAATAAGGATTTGCCGCATCGGTCTCGGGCACCTCAATCAAGAAATTGCCGTCGGCATCGGTGGTGTCTTCTTTTATCCAAGAGGGCTGTTCCATGGCGGTACCTTCATATACCGCGACGATTACGTTCCCTATCCCCGGCTCTAATGTTCCCCCTTCGTAGGTTTTAAGCGGGGCAGCATCCCTGAAGACCTTGCCGCCGATATAAGCTTTGCCGGCCTGGCGGAAAATAAAGTTAACGGTATTTGTGGCATTGGCTGCAATGGTGATGGTAGTATCTGCATTGCTGGGTGAGACGGGCGTATATATTGCCGCTTGGGGATTGCACACCGCATCATCCGTGGTAGGGATTGATGCCATGCAATAGAAGCCAGTGCTGTTGGTATAGACCAGCTTGGCCGAATTTGTCAAGACCACAGATGCACCGGCGATTTCTTCGCCGGCATCTATGGTTTTATCATTGTCCTGGTCGTCGAAAACATAGCCTTGGACAAAACCCGGAATGTAGGTTTTTACCGGAAAATTTTGGGTCACATTTACAGATGATGCGTCAACTATAGTGTCCAAAGATCCCTGCGCCATATAACCTATAGTGGCACCGCAGGCTGCTTCCGGCAGGGTGACTGCTACTTGGTAGGCCTTTGGAGCTACGTTAAAGGAATAATTCCCTCCTGCATCTGTATATTTCTGCTGGCCGTCGCTAAGTTCCACCTTGACGTTCTCAACCCCGAGCTCCGTTGTCTCCACCGCCTTGTTATTGTTGGCGTCAATGGCTACCCGTCCGGAGATCGTCTTGCCTTCCATTACCGGGCGGTTGCGGGAGATGGAAACGATCGTGTTCAGGTTGGTGGTCACAAACTGCCCCTTGTTATCGGGAACCCTTGTTTGCACCTGGATATTGATCCCGATTTTGGTGATGTTTTTCAATTTATTGGCATCGGTAAGCACACCGACCCCTGCGAATTCTGCGTCAGTGCTTAAAATACTGTCTCCATCAAGATCGCCCCATAATCTGTCGCGCGGCGGATTGACTGTTTGGTCATAATAATAATACGAGAATACCGGCCTGGCCTGGGCGGAAGTGCCGACCACGGCCAAACCCACCGGGAATGACGTCCCTCCGTTGCTGTTTTGCAATGAATCAAACCCGAACACCTGACGCACGATGCAATACAGATTCTGATTTCTGGAGGACAGTCTTTCTTCAAGATCATCACCCAGGTCGTTCGCATCCACGGTCCCGTCATTGTTGGAATCGAAGGAATACCTGATGGTCTCCGCTCCGTCGGTGAAGCCGGTTCCTCCGCCACCGTCAAATAACCCGTCGCCGGGCAGCGGGTTTGCCGCCGGGTTGATGGCCCGCGGACTCTCTGGTGCGGCCGGATTGTCTGGATAAGGAGCCAGATTGGCATTGATCATCAGATCGTAAGGGCCGGCATAGGCAATCGGCGTATGTCCGGCCAAGGCATTGGCTCCGTATCCGGCGGAACGTACATCCTCGGAAATCATATCCATCAGCACCCGGGCCGACTGCCTGGATTCGTTGATCAGCTCGGCCTCCCGTTTGGTCTGCTGGCTCTTTATGACGATCTGGATCACCGCGGCCACAATGATGGCCATTATGGTCAGGGCTATCATCAGCTCCACCATGGTAAAGCCTTTATTTTTTCTGTTCTGCGGGAACATGCCTTGCCTCCTTCTTTTTGTGATGGATTTCAAGTTCACCGGCTAAAGTAATTCACCAGATGAACTGTGTCCCTGAAATCGGGACCCCAGGTGCCGAAAACGGAAACCTGCCTAATGTTTGATTCTCCGTTCACGTCAGCTGTTATTTCCCACCATGTCTGATATTGTAAATTTCCTGAAGGGTTTATTGGGTCAGAGGTAATTACCGTTCCCAGCGCCCCGGCCGCCGGCAGTCCGGAGAACCCGGCTCGCTTAAGAAGTTCCATCTGCTGCTGGGCGTATTCCAGACCCTTTGTGCTGACCTGGCTTTTAGTCATGCTTTTGACTGCCATTGGCACTACCCCGGCTATCGCCAGTATGCCTATGGCTAGGACGGTAATGGCCACCATGAGTTCCACCATGGACATTCCTCTGGTGGCTCTACTATTGTTGATAGCTTGCGTTTTCATTTTCATTTTTCCTTATTTTACTGTCTGATTACTGAACCTGAAGTGACAACATGCACTCTCATTTTTTCGTTGCGCTGGTTTGTCAAACGCACACTTCCAAAAACTGAGGCGTCGCCCCGGGGTGAAAAAACCACTATGGAAGGGTTAGTCGCAGGGATTGAATCACAAGTAACGCCGGTTGAAAAAGAAAAGCTGATGGTTGGTTCCCCGTTATCAAATCCTTCATTGCTGTTCAGATCTTTGAATATGGAAAAACTATCACTATTGTTTGTAAATAAGGCCACGTATTGAATGCCTTCGCTTATCGCCTTGGCCCTGGCAATGGTCAACTGGGCTTTAAGCTCCTCAGCAGAACTCCGAAGCCTGGTGGTCGGAAGGCTTTTTAGAAGGCTCGGTACAGCTATTGCGGTAAGAATTCCTATTATGGTTATCACCACCATCAGCTCGATCAATGTAAAACCTTTTTCTTTCATGATTTTATCTCCCTTGCAGTTATAAATTATGCAATGTTTATGCCACAATTGGGGTTGTTCGTTTATTCCTTTGCCGTACAATTTGTTACAGCTAGCGTATCTTGACATTGATGCTGAAAAACCACGTTTTTATTGTTACTCTAAGGTAATACTTGTTCAGTTTGGAATGCTAAGCTTCTGGTCTTCACTCCAAATTATAATCCTTGATCTTCTTCAGCATCACCCGGTAGCTGATCTTCAAGGACCGGGCCGCCTGACTCTTGTTTCCTCCGGTTTCCTTCAGGGTCTCTTTGATCATTTGCGCCTCGGAGGCGGCTGCAGCCCTGGCCGAAACCTCAAGCAATCCCAGCCCTTCTTCAGGCAGGCTTTTATTTCCGTCATTTGCTGCGGCGACATTCAGGTGCTCCGGCTTGATCAGGCTTCCGGCAGTCATCACCACCGCCCGTTCCACCACATTCTCCAGTTCCCGGACATTGCCGGGCCAATTATACCGGGTCAACGCCTCCAGGCTGGCCTTGCTGAAATGCTTGACCGGGACTTTGACCTTATGGCAATGCTTTTCCGCAAAGTGATTGGCCAGCGGGACTATATCCTGGGGCCTTTGGCGCAGCGGAGGCAGTTCCAGCGGGAACACGTTAAGGCGGAAATAAAGATCCTGTCTGAATTTGCCAGACCTTACCATCTGCTCCGGGTTCTGGTTGGTGGCGGCTATGAACCGGACGTCAACCTTGAAGGGCCTGGTGCCTCCCACCGGGGTGGCCTCGCGCTCCTGCAGGACCCGTAAAAGCTTTACCTGAAGCGAAAGCGGCAGCTCGCCGATCTCGTCCAGAAAAAAGGTGCCGGCCTCGGCCGCCTTCAGCAAGCCGGGCTTGTCCTTGGCCGCCCCGGTAAAGGCGCCCCGCAAGTACCCGAAGAGCTCCGACTCCAAAAGCGTTTCCGGCAAAGCGCCGCAATTGATGGAGACGAACGGCCCGGCGCTTCTGGGACTCTGTTTGTGGATGGCCCGGGCTATCAGTTCCTTTCCGGTGCCGGATTCACCGGTGATCAGGGCGATGCTTTCGGTCCTGGCCACTTTCCGGACCATTTCCAGCACCCCGTCCATGGCCTGGGAGGCATATATGATCTCAGTCCCGGGAGTGTCCGGGATGCCTGACGGCTGATAGGTGAGGTATTGACCCATGTCCTCCACCGCCCGTTCGATCTCGGCCACGTGCTTTTGCCAGAGACCGGACTGGGCCGGGGCGGGGCCGGCCGGGTCTTTTAAGGCCGCTATCTCCGGCATTATCCTTTGCAGAAGCTTTTGGGAGGCCTGGGCCATCAGCAGGGCGCTGTCATACAGCTGGCCCTGTTCTTCCATTATTTTGGCCTCGGTGATGTCGGCCACGGCGATGATGCTGCCGCTGCTCTGCCCCGAGGCATCGGACAGATCGTACAATTCGGCCTGCAGGTAACGCGGTCCGAAACTCGGATGTTTGGCCTCCCACACCAGCGGTTTTTTATCCTCTATCCGGCCCGGAAGACTGTTATCCTTCAGCCAGCCGTGTACAGATCCGGCATCCTCTCCTCCTGACAGTTGAGCCGCGGCCCGGTTGAAAGAGGTCACTTCCCCGTTTTTCCCGATCGTTATCAGGGCCTTGTCGATGCTGTCCACTATCTGTTTTTTGATCAGCTCGCTCTGCGCGGCCCGGTCGCGGGCATTGTCGTAGAGCAGCTGCAGGTCTTTGCCCCTGGCCTTAAGCTGTTCGATCATTTTTTCATAGGTCCGGACCACCAGTTCCACGTCGGATCCGGAACGGTCTGCGGAGGCCTCGCCCAATTTGCTCCGCAGGCTTTGAGCCATCTGCCGGAAGGGTGAAAAGATGCTTCTCAGGTAGAACAGTCCGATGACCATTATCAGGCCGAACCCGAGCACTCCGGTCCATAGCTGGATATTAACCGCCCGGGCAATGGCCGCATCTTCTCCGGCCGGGTATTCCATGGCCAGCATATTGTGCCCAAGGCCTGTCTTATAATAGGCGGTAAAATACAAAAGCCCCAGCCTGGCATAGGCGGGGGTAAGGGCCAGGCCTTTCCCGCTGAAAGAGGCTGCCGGCGGAACAGCGGCCAGGGGCTTTTCGTAATTCTTTGATTCCAGATTCCATGGCTGGTACTTGTCGTATTTTAAGATCCACCTGCCGTTGCCGTCCAGCAGGCCGATGCTGACCAAGCCCGACCTTTGGGCCAGCCTTTGCCAGGAAAGCCATAATGAATCCTGGGGCAGGTCCTGGGCCTTTTCCAACTCGGCCCGGGCCAGCCCGCCCAACAGCTCCATTTGGCCGAGCCGGAGGGAATCCATCCTGTTTTTTGTTTTATATACCAGCCAGATCCCCGATAGATTGATGACCAAAAGGACCAGCAAGATTAAAAAACCGGCCAGTTTGGTCTCTAACTCGTATCTCTGCCATCTGTTACTCATGGGTAATAGTCTACCATAACAATTTTCCAGTGTCAACTGGATTTTTGAGAAATAACAAGCGCCGCTTAATTAAAAGCGGCGCTTGTTGGGGCTGATAATATCAAGTTGGTATTTTTATTTGTTCGGACAGTCGGAATTGCCGTTCATCTGGCGGCGCATTCCGCGATGCTCGGCCTTCAGTTTCTTCTGTTGTTCGACTGTCAAGACCTTGCGCAATTCCAGCATATGCTCGGTCCTGGCATCATGCATCTTGTTCATCAGGACTTTGATCTCGCCGGATTTCTTGCGGATGTCGCTGTCGGAGGCGTTCCCTTCCAGCAGGTCCTGGTATTCCATCCGGGCGATCTTCATGTCGGCCTGCATTTTGACCATGTCCTTGCGGTGCTTCAAAGCCATCTGGTCGATCTTTTCGATTTGCTCGGCCGTCAGGCCCAGCTTCTGGGCCAGTTCGGGATTCTCCCACCATTGGCCTTTTCCCATCCCCATGCCCTGATCGCCGCCGCCCATCATTCCCCCCTGTCCCATCATGGCTCCGCCTTTGGGGCCGTCTCCCTGGCCCTGCTGCCCCATGGGGCACTGGGCCAAAACCGCGCCGGCTGCAATCAGCAGAACGGCTGCCAGGGTAAGTGTCTTCTTCATTCTTTTACTCCTTTTAATTTTGTTTTTGTTTTTTAGACCTATAATATCAACCCGCGCGGTAAATATTATTTAGTTGATCTGTGGTAGTTCTAGTTTTACCTCTGCCCGAACCATTGCCCTGTCCCTATTCACTGCCCGAACCGCCGCATCTTCTTCTGCCGGATGTCGCGCACCATGTCCCTGATCTCATCATCAAATTTCCGGTTGAAGACCAGCATCCTGGCCTGCTGTTTGACGGTCAGGATCCCGTCCAGCTTTGCTTTGAACATTTTCATCCGCTGCCGCCTCTCGGCCTCGTCATTTTCTATCTGGGTCATTTTGGCCTTCAGTTCCGGATCCTTGGCGCCGGCCGCCAGCAGGCTGTCCAGCTGGCCAAGCAGCTTCTGCTGGTGCCTGCCCGTTTCCCTAAGATTGGCTTCCATCTCCTTAAGCTTGGGAAAAAACTGGGCGATCTGCTGGTCTGTCAGCTGCAGTTCCTCGGTCATCCGGCTGATCCGGACAGCTTCCAGCATCTTTCGTTCGTTATTCCAGGCGCAGGTGTCTTGGCAGGCCCCCGGGCCGCTGCCGTCCATCATCCCGGGAGGCGGGGCCATCATTCCGCCCTGGGGGCCGGGCTGGGCCCAGGCGGCGGTTGAGACAAACAGCGCTAAGGCTGCCAGGATCATACTTGCTTTATTCATTTTATATCGTCCTCTCTTTGGCTGATATTTTTTCCAGAACGTCCTGCCATTCCTCGGCCGAAAGGTCCTGGGTGACTGTCTGGTAATCATCCTGGTCGGTGATGCTGTATTCCAGCAAAAGCTGGCTGCTGTATTCTTTGAGGTTGGAGGAAAGCTCCGTGCTTTTGTCGGCCTGGCTTAGGACCTCGTCCACCCTTTCCCATCCGTAATCGTCCAATCCCCATTCCGAGGCGGCCTGGGCCAGGTTGTTGCCGGCGGTGATCCCGGCCCCCAGCTGCCAGGCGAACAAGAGCATCACGGCGGCCATGGCCCCGGAAAGGGCTCCCCAATAGATCCATCCCTTCTGCCACCAGGAGGCCGGCCGTTCCCTAAGTTTCTCTGTGACCATTACCGGAAGGTTGATGAAGAACCTGTCTTCCGGCATCTCCACTTCCCAACTTCCGGTCAGTTGCAGCAGTTTTGCGGTGGTGTCTTCAGTGTGAACTATTTTGGTTTCGTTTTTCATTATTATTTTCAGATCAGGTCTTTTAAGCTTATTTTCAGTTTTTCCACCGCCTGGTGGTAGTTGGCCTTGACGCTGCCTTCTGACCTTCCGGTCATCTTGGCTATCTCCTCGTGTTTGAAGCCTTCGTACTGGTGCATCACGAAGACCATCCTTTGCTTGTAGGGAAGTTCGCCGACCGCCTTCTTGACCGCCCTGACCACGGGGCTGTCCTGGCCGTCCGGGGCCGGCGGTTCCGGGATCTCGTCCAGGGATATAGAGCTGAAGGCCTCTTTCCTGCGCCAGCTGGATCCCAGGTTAATGGCGATACGGTACAGCCAGGTCTTGATCTCGGACTGGCCCTTAAAGCTATCCAGCCCCCTGTAAGCCCTGATGAAGACCTCCTGGGTAAGGTCCTTGGCATCCTCCACGTTGCCGGTAAGCCGGTAACACAGGCGGTAGATAGCCTGGCTGTTGGATGCTATAACCTCTTTGATATCATATGATTGAGGCCGGGATTGTATGTTAGTTTGAGTCTGATCGATCATCGGCTTACATGGTATTAGACTGCTTTCCCAGCAAAAAGGTTTATTTATAAAAACAAAAACGCCCCGCATAAAACGGGGCGTTAAAAAACTATCCGATTAGAACTTAAAGGAAACGCCGGCCGATAGGTAGTATGGATACCCGACTCTGGCGGTGCCTACCATGGTTGGGCTGAAGTCATAGTTGCATCCCAGGGTTCCCCCGAAGAACATGGCGCTGCCGGATGCAGTATAGGAATTGCCAAAATATGTCTCGTAGTATGGGTCGTCCCATGTGACAGTAGCAGAAACAATATCATACCCCAATACCGCACCGGCGAACGGGTCAAATTTTTCGCCCGGTTTGAAATGATAATTGCCCTGGGCGCCGATCGCGATGTAAGTATATGACCATTCACCATAGCCAAAATCCTCTTTCTCCGATGACCAGCCAAGTATAGCGCCGCCGCTGATCTTCTCGTGGAAACCGTATTCGAACTGTCCGCCCAGCATCAGGTCATGCCAGCCAATGCCCACCAGCGGACCTACATATTTGTCACCCTTCTTGTAGCCCACGGCCGAGGCCATGCCGGCCATAACCGCCACCAGCAACAACAATACTGCCATTTTCTTCATGTCTGTTTCTCCTTTTGTTTATTTATGGTTTGTGGTTTGTTTTTCCAGCCTTTATAGTTTATAGTTTATACCAACTTGCTATAAAAGTCAAGACTTTGGTCCTTAATATTTCGCAAAACAAATGGGCAGTTCCCGGTAAACGGAAACTGCCCAGGACAAAATGCTAACGGATCTTCTTCTTGTGCCGGTTGGCGCGCAGCCTCTTCTTGCGCTTATGGGTAGCCATCTTGTGTCCTTTTTTCTTTTTACCGCAGGGCATAACTAAACTAACCTCCTCTGTTTTCTATAATGATTTTTATTATTTCTGCATTACCATGGCTTTGAGCTCGTTGGAAGCCTGGAAGACCGGGGTCAGCCGGGCCGGGATCTGGACCGTCTCGGTGGGGCGCCTGGGATTGCGGGCCAGCCGGGGCTTGCGCTCCTTGATCTTGAACCGCCCAAAGCCTCTGATCTCGATGTTCTTGCCTTCGGATAGCGTCTGCATGATGGAATCCAAAAACGAATCGACGATGATCTTGGCATCGCGCTGGGTAAAACCGGTCTTGTCGCAGACTATCTTCACCAGATCAGCCTTAGTCATGAAATCTCCTCCTTTTGGTACGCTGTATGGATATTGAAACGGAATGTCCTGTCAATGGCAGCTCCCGCAGTTATGCGAGGAGCAGCTATGGCACCCTGACTTGGAAGACGAGGAAACGAAACCGCTCTGGCTCTTGCATCCGAAGGCTGAAAAGAGTTTCTCCACCGCGGCGCTTTGACATTCGGGGCACCTGGGGTCGGCATCGGAAGCCCGCATTAGCTGGTCGAATTTATGCTGGCACTGCCGGCACTCAAATTCGTATATCGGCATATTATTATAATACAACGAATTAGGGAATTTGTCAATATCTTTTTTTACAAATTTGCAATATTTGGCAAAGCCCCTGCCGGGTGGGAAACACCTTTGCCCACTAAAAGACACTAAAATAATTTTCAGTGAACATTGATCTTCACGGATTTTTCTATACTTTTTTACTAAAAACGACAAAAGACTAGCGGTCTTACGATTCACAAATTACGAATAACAATTAACTAACAAAGCGCTTCCAGCATTTTAAGGGCGTGGCTCCGGGGGAATTCGATCTTATGCTTGAAAGGCACTATCTGCAGGCTCTCGCCCGGCTCCGGCATTCCCCTTTCATCCTGGCGGGCGGCGATCAGGCAGGGGACCTTGGACAGGTAGGCCAGCGAGAACAGGTCGTTCTTGACCCCGATGAAGGCCTTGGCAAATGACAGGGCATCGGCCAGCTCCACCGTGGCCAGCGAGTTCAGCAGCAGGGTTCCGGAAGGGTTTGAGGCCGGCAGCTCGGGACCGGGATTTATCAGCATCAGCTTCAGGCTGGAATGTTTCTGAGCCCGGAGCAAAAAATCTTCCAGCGAATGCCGCTTAAAGGCTGCGGCGTCAACGGCGATGAGCTGCTGGCCCTTTTGCAGGCCCTCCACCCTCAGCCGTTCCTTGAATTCCCTCCGGCCTTCGGCGTCCGCCAGCTTCGGCCAGACGATGGGATGGCCGGCGGCCTCCAGCCCCAAGAACCCCAGCATGGCGAGATTGCGCCGGGCCTCGTCGCCCGGAAGGTTGTCCTGGCGGATCATCAGGTTCTTGAAGGGATAGCCGTCTTTGGAAAAAGCCCCGCAGCGCAACCCGGGAACGGTCTGGTAAAAAAGATAGTCCGTCAGCGGGCAATCCCGGTAATTAAGGTTAAGCAGCAGGTCGAAGCGCCGGGATTTTATCAGCCCCTTAAGCCGCTTGAACTCGGGGCTGCCCCGCCCTTTCAGAAGCTGGGGCCGGTGGTCTATGATCTCGTCCACCTCGTCGTCGAAATGCCACAGGCTGCGGCGGCCCTCGTCCAGCATCAGCGACAGCAGGCTGTCGGCGTAATGCTTCCTTAGCGCCCGGATGGCCGGAAGCGACCAAAGCACCTCGCCCGGTCCCTGGGCCGGGAAGATCAGCACCCGCTTGGGCCGGCCGATAAGACTGGCCACCGGCAGCTGGGGAGGTTTCCCGAACCGCCGGGAAAGATCTATGGACAGGTCGGTGTAAAGTCCCACTTGTTCTTCTTCCTGTTAATAACTTTCATAGCCACGAAGACATAAATACAATTCCGATTTCCCATTTCCTATTTGGTAAATTTTGTGCCTTTGTGCTGCTTCGGTAAACTCAGCGCATCGCTTGGTGGTTTGGCGGCTGAAGAGCCTTTCCCCTTCCGGCGCCGGTCCTCAAAAGCCAGCTTCATCACCTGGTCCACCGTCTCGGCGTAATGGAACTGAAGTTTCTTCTTGACATAATCCGGCACCTCCTCCAGGTCCTTCTGGTTCTGCTTGGGGATGATCACTTCCTTGATGCCGGCCCGCTGGGCGGCGATCACTTTTTCCTTGATCCCCCCCACCGGCATCACCTTGCCCCGCAGGGTGATCTCGCCGGTCATGGCCAGATAATGCTTGACCGGCCGGCCGGACAGCAGCGAGACCAGCGAGGCGGCCAGGGTCACCCCGGCCGATGGTCCGTCCTTGGGGATGGCCCCCGAAGGGATGTGGATGTGAATGTCGTAGCGGTCGAAGAATTTCGGGTCCACCCGGTACCTGGCGGCATTGGAGCGGACATAGGACAGGGCGGCCATGGCCGACTCCTTCATCACCTCGCCCAGGCTGCCGGTCAGCTGCATGCCCTTCTTTCCCGGCATCTTGGTGGACTCTATGAACAGGATCTCCCCGCCGGCCGCGGTCCAGGCCAGGCCGGTGGCCACTCCAACCTCGCCGGCCCGCTCGGCCAGCTCGGGAAAGATCTTCTGGGGACCCAGCAGGTCGGAAAGCACCGCGGGCGTTATGGCCCGCTTCCTGTCGTGGCCGGAAGCCACGTCCTTGGCCACCTTGCGGCAGACCGAGGCGATCTCCCGCTCCAGGTTGCGGACCCCCGATTCCCTGGTATATTCGGAGATGATCTTCCTGACGGCGGATTCCGGGATTTCTATCTGCTCCGGCTTCAGGCCGTTCTCCTTTACCTGGCGGGGCACCAGGTAGTTTTGGGCGATCTGAAGTTTTTCCTCCTCGATGTAGCCGGGCAGCTCCAGCACCTCCATCCGGTCCTTGAGGGCCGAGGGAATGGGATCGGTGATGTTGGCGGTGGTGATGAACATCACCTTGGAGAGGTCGAACGGCACGTCCAGATAATGGTCGGCAAAGGAAAAATTCTGCTCCGGGTCCAGCACCTCCAGCAGGGCCGCGGCCGGGTCGCCCCTAAAGTCCTGGCCGATCTTGTCCACCTCGTCCAGCATGAACACCGGGTTGTTGGAGCCGCAGGCCTTGAGCCCCTGGATCACCCGGCCCGGCATGGACCCGATGTAGGTCCGGCGGAAGCCCCGGATCTCGGCCTCATCCCGCACCCCGCCCAGCGACATCCGGTAGAATTTGCGGCCCAGGGCCCGGGCGATGGAGCGCCCCAGGCTGGTCTTGCCCACGCCCGGCGGCCCCACGAAACAAAGGATGGGACCCTTGGCGTCGTTCTTCAGCTTGCGCACCGCCAGGTATTCCACGATCCGGTCCTTGACCTTGGCCAGGTCGTAGTGGTCCTGGTCCAGTATCCTGCGGGCCTCGACGATGTCCATGTTGTCGGTTGTGGAACTGGTCCAGGGCAGGTTCAGCATCCAGTCGATATAGGTGCGGGAGACGGTGTACTCCGCGGCATGGGGAGGCATCCGGGCCATCCGCTCCAGCTCCTCTTTGGCGGCCTTAAGGGCCTCGGGGCTCAGGTTGGCCTTTTCGATCTTCTCCCGCAGATTGTTGATCTCCACCGAATACTCGTCGCCCTCGCCCAGCTCCCTTTGGATGGCCTTGATCTGTTCCCTTAAGAAATAGTTGCGCTGGTCCTTGTCCATCTCGGCCTTGACCTGGCCCCGGATCTTGTCCCCCAGCTCCAGAATGGACAGCTCCTTGGTCAGCATCGGTATCAGCTGCTCCAGCCGGGCCTTGGGATCTACCGTCTCCAGTATGGTCTGGCGCTCGGCCACGCTCAGGTTGAGGTTGGAGGCCACCAGATCGGCCAGCTTGGAGGGGTCCTCCACGTTCAGGGCCACGGTCTGCAGTTCGTCCGGCAGGTAGGGCGCCAGATTGATGATCTTCTGGAAAAGGCTGGAGACGTTGCGCATCAGGGCCTCGGATTCGATGGTCTTCCGGGACTTTTCCCTGATGACCTCGACCCTGGCCTTGAAATAGGGCTCGGTCTGGGTGAACTTGTTAAGACGGATCCGGTTCAGCCCCTGGACCAGCAGGCGGATGCTGCCGTCGGGAAAGCGCAGCATCTTGATGATCAGGGCCGCGGTGCCGAACTGGTAGATCTCGTCAGGTTTGGGATCGTCGGTGTCCTGGCGCACCTGGGTGCACAGGCCCACGATCTTGGACCCGGTCAGCACCTCGTCGGTCAGCTTGATCATCCGTTCGTTGGTGATCACCAGGGGGATGATCAGGTAGGGGTACACCACCTGTCCCTTGACCGGCAGGATGGCCAGCTCGGACGGGATCTTGATGTCCTTGTTTTCCTTGGTATCTTTGGTTTCTTCGGGCATGATATGTAATGTGTTCCTTAAGTTTTCTGTTTGAAGTTGGGGGAACCTTAATTAGATTCCGGTTAAAAATATTGGTTTTTAGCCCAGGCCTTCAGGTCTGGGATAGAAAATGAACAAAACATTCTCTTCTTAAGGCCGTTAACGGCCTTTCATCCGGCTCTGGCTAATTCTTTATCCTCTTACCTTACCCATCCGTAAACGGCGGGGCTAATCATTATCTTGTTTTATTTAATTGGCCTTGTTGTCACTCCACCGGGACCTCCACCGTCCGCTTGACGTCCTTGGGCAGCCTGATATCCAGGATCCCGTTGCTGAAGCTTGATTTGATCTGATCTGATGCGATGCCCTGGGGCAGGGCCACCATCTTTTCGAACTGGCCCTGGATGATCTCCATTTTGTGGTACCACCTTTTTCCGTCCTCGTGGGCCAGTTCCCGCCTTAAGCCCCGGATGCAGAGATGATCGTTCACCAGAGTGATGGAGATGTCGCTTTTGGCCACCCCGGCCAGCTCCAGCTTGATCACGAACTCCTGTTCGGTCTGGTAAACGTCGGCATAGGGCTGCCAGGCCGCCTGATCGTTCAGATGATACGAGGGGTGGGCCAGCTGCCCCAGGTCCTGGAACAGCCGCCCCAGATCGTGACGGATGACCTTGACAAACTTGACATCGTCTTCGGACATGTTTTTTCTCCTTTATCTTCTGATCCCGCATCATTATAAAAGTGCATCGGACAGGATATGGACCTCATCCGTTTAGGGACTGATCCCGGGCGGGGCAATTCTTTCGAACAGGTATATTACGTCCTGGGATCGAGGTCTAAAATCTTGCATTTCCCGGCCGGTCTTTAAGCGGGATATCTTATCGGGCAAAGCATCCAGCCGGGCCACAAGCATGTAATTTTTCTTGACGTATCCGTCGGCCCAGTCGAAAATATACGTCTCCGAGCTTGGCTTGAACAGCCACGATGTTTTGATATTTACATAAACAAAAAATTTGGGACGGCTTGCCTCAATTTCTCCGGCCATTTCTCTTTGCATTGCCAAAGCATAGGAGTGCAGCTCGACCAGATTATAAGTGTAAATGTAACCGGTGGCGGAATATCTATCGCTATAAAATAATATTTGGGGTTCGGAGCCGAGCACCGCGATCTTGTCATCCGCAGTCGTGTTATTTTTCAGATAATCGGCGATTTCGACCGATTCCACAAATGGATTTGCCCCGTAGATCTGCTTGCAGGATAAGCTATTGTCCTGCCTGAATAAATATTCCGCGTTGGCCTTGACCCCGGCCCCGGCCAGTAATATGAACGCCGCAAAGCTTGCGAAAACCAGGCCCGGCAATTTCAGCCTATGCACAAATATGCCGTTGAAGAAGTCGAAGAAAACCGCGATCGATAGGGCCGCCGCCGGCAGCAAAGTAATGAAATAATGATTCCTGAAATAAAAACCCGGGACCACTGTTAAAAACGAAAATCCTGCAAACGACAATAAGACCTTATCCGCCTTCGGTTTTTTATTGGCAAACATAAATGGCAGGCCAAGCAACGAAAGCAGCCACAATGCAGTATATCCCGCAGCCGAATAATTTGCTGTTATTGCGCCCAATCCCTCCTTGAATGCGCCGGGAACTGCTGCCATTGAGATATTGCTTCCGTATTTTACAAGATATTTCACTGTCCAAAACCAGAACCTGCCGAAATCGCCGAAGAAACGGAAATACAGCAGCATGATGATGACCGGCGTGATAAATCCGGAAAAATATACTGCCGCGTTCCTTACCAGGCGTGGCAAAGATTCAGGCTTATATTCTTTGACAATGATCAGGGATAGGCCAAACAGCCAGAAAAATATCCCCGATTGTTTGCAGATAAAGGCCAGGGCAAAGAGAAAACCTGCCGAATAATACCTTGATATACCGCCCCGTTTATTTTCATAGATCCGTAAAAGAAGCTTGATACCCAGCAAGGCGAAAAAGACCACGAAATGCGTGGCATGGGCGGCCTGAGCGTATAAGGTCCCAGAGGTACTGAGGATGCCGAACGAGACGGCAGCAATTACCGCCCCGGCCTTTGAGACAAAATGCTTTGAAATTGAAAAGACCAGGAGCATGGAGGAGATGGCAACGAGCATCAGCCCGGTATGGATCCCTGCTGTTGACTGGCCGAAAAGCGCCATGATCAAGGCATAAATATAGTATGTCCCGGGCAGTTTCATGTTGTAAGCCAAAGCATATGGCAGATGCCCGTTCAGGATGAGCCGGCCCATGTATGCATATTCGCCTTCGTCCCGTTCCAGCGGGAATGAGAGCAAATGGATCCTGGCCGTCAAAACAAAAAGTACCGCGACCCCTAGCAAAAGATAAACAAACCTGTCATCGTTGAAAAGATCAAAATTAGTTCTATTCTTTTGGGCCCCGATTTGGTTGCGCTTTGAATTATTTATTTTCTTCTTCATTGCTTCACATTGGACAAGGTATTAGCAGCCCCCCATTGGGTGGGCAATGGCTGGCCTCCAAGTATAATCACAACCGTCTTAAAAAGCAATAGCAAATATCAATCGTCATCCCCCGCCTTGGGATGGGCCTGTTTGTATACCTTCTTCAGCCGGTCCACCGTGATATGGGTGTAGATCTGGGTAGTGGAAAGGCTGGCGTGACCCAGCAGTTCCTTGACAGCCTTGAGGTCGGCCCCCCGGTCCAATAAGTGGGTGGCAAAGGAATGGCGCAGGGCATGGGGACTGGCCTTGCCGCCGTAGTCCGACTTTTTAATCCTGGCTTTCACGATCCTCTGGAGCTGCCGCCTGGTCAGCTGTTTCCCGTTCTTGCCCAGGAACACAGGTCCTTCGTCCTCCCTTGCGGCCAGCAGTTGTTTGAGAGTCGACGCCGAAGCCCGAGTCAGAGGCACTATCCGCTCCTTGCCTCCCTTGCCTTTTACCTTGACCTGCAGGCCGGGAAGATCCAGGTCTCTGGGCGTCAGGCCCAGCAGTTCCGAGGAGCGCAGGCCGCTGCCATACAGCAGTTCCATGATGGCGTTGTCGCGGATAAAATCGGCGGGATCACCCTGGTTGGATTCCACCGCCTGGACGGCCTGGGACTGGGACAGGAATCCCGGCAGTTTCTTGTCCTGCTTGGGCGAGCGCAGACCCAGCAGCGGGTTGGCCGTGATGGCCGACTCCCTCAAGGCATATTTGAAGAAAGCTTTGACGGCCGAAAGTTTCCGTCCCAGGGTTCGCTTGTCCATCCCCTGCTGCTGCAGCCAGCCCAAGTACCGGCGGATGTCGTTGCGCTCTACCTTTTGGGGCTCCCGGTGCTTAAGGAAGACGAACAGCTGGTTGACATCCCGGCGGTAAGCCTCCAGGGTGTTATCCGCCAGGTTGCGCTCGGTCTTCAGGTATTTTATGAAATCGTCGATCATTGTTTATTGCTTGACTTTTGGGCCGTGGTCATTTATTATATAACGAACAATCATTAATGCCTTTTGGAAACCCTAATATCCTCTTACCCGGAAAACCCTTTATATTAGGAAACCATGAAGGCAGAAAAATATTTCCTGATTTCCTGCATTCCTTATAAAATCATCCATTGAATATGCACTGACAGAATTTCATGAAAACAAAAACATCATTGGCCGGGCGTTCGGCCCAGGAGCTTCAGGAACTGCTGGCCCCGCTGGGTTTCAAGGGTTTTCAGATCAGGCAGCTGATGGTCTGGATATACCAGAAGAACGTCTCTGGTTTTTCGGCCATGACCGACATTTCCCATGACCTGCGAGCCAAGCTGGATGAAGAGTTCTGCCTGCACGAACTGTCCATCGCCAGAAAAGCATCCTCCCGGGACGGCACCACCAAACTGCTGCTGCAGGCCGGCGACGGCCAGCAGGTGGAATCCGTGGTCATCACCGCCCCCGGCCGCCTGACCGCCTGCATCTCCTCCCAGGCCGGCTGCCGGCTGGCCTGCGCCTTCTGCGCCACCGGCAGGATGGGACTGGACCGTAACCTGGCGGCCTCCGAGATAGTGGATCAATTATGCCTGCTGCAGGAGTTATCGCCGGAGCACAGGATCACCAACGTGGTCTTCATGGGCATGGGCGAACCCATGGAGAACTACGACCAGGTGCTTAAGGCCGCCCGGATCATCAATTCCCATCAGGGGTTCAACCTGGGAGCCCGGCACATCACCATTTCCACCTCCGGGCTGGTGCCGGGGATCCTGAGGCTGATGGAAGAGCCGGAGCAGTTCAAACTGGCCATTTCGCTGAACGCCGCTGACGACAAGGTTCGCAGCCGCCTGATGCCCATCAACAAGATGTACCCCTTAAAGACGATGCTGGAGGCGGTGAAAAAATACAGCCATAAGAAGGGCAAGCTGGTCTTCTTTGAATACATCCTGCTGGAGGGCGTAAACGACAGCCTGGAGGACGCGGAGCATTTGTCCCGACTGTTAAAGAACATCCCCGGCAAGGTCAACCTGATCACCTATAATCCTGGGGGCAGGGAAGAGACCCTGCAGCCGTCGTCGGTGGAAGCCCGGAGAGCCTTTTACGATAAACTCTGCCAGCTGGGCGTGGCGGTGACCTTCCGGGCCAGCAAGGGACAGGATATCAAGGCGGCCTGCGGACAGTTGAAGGCGGCATCCTGCGGCAAGACAGATAACTAGAACCGTTATCAGTCCGGCGAAAGGCAATGGTTCCTCGAAATAATTCAACGCAAAGACGCGAAGTACGCAAAGTACTTCGTTTTTTAAATATCCCTTAGCGATCTTTGCGTCTTAGCGGTTCAAAAAGCGATTATTATTTTCCTGCCAGGGACGACAGATATTCCCTGATTCCCAGGAACACAGACCGGGCTATCTTCTCCTGGAACTCCGCGGTCAAAAGCAGGGCCTCCTCCCTGGGAACGATGATGAAGGTCGGCTCCACCAGGAATGACGGCATCTGGGTGGCCCGGCACAAAACAAGATTCCCGTAATAAAAACCGTGATCGGGCAGTGCTAAGGATTTCTGGAACTGGCGGTGGACCGCCATAGCTAGGTCCCGGCTGAAAGGCTGGTAATAGTAAGTGGAAAAGCCGCTGTCCTCCAGGGGATTCACCCCGTCGGGCGAGGCGTTGTTGTGGATGCTGACCAGGATGTCCGCCCCCCAGGCCGCTGCCCGGGCCGGCCGCTGATAGATCCCAACCTGCTGGTCCCCTTCCCGGGGGTAATAAACCTTGGCCCCGGCATTCTTCAAAAGATTCCCCAGCCTTCTGGATATCTGCCAGTTGACCTCCTTCTCCAGGGTTCTTAACGGCCCCACTGCTCCGCTCTCCGGCGAATGCCCGGCGTCTACGGCGATCTTGATCCCGGCCAGAGGCCGGTTTTTTTGCACCCGGGGCCTGGGCCTGATCTCTATCTCCAGGTTGTTCTGCTGATACCGGGGATCATATCCCCACAAAGGCTGGCTTAGAGATATCTCCAGTTCCACCTCGCCGTCCTGCACCTGCCTCCAGCGGATGTCCTTTACCAGCTTGTCCAGGGGATCGTAGCGCACCCAGTCCATGTCGGCCTGGGCCCCGAAGATGGTCAACTTTAGGGACATCCCGTCGGACGAAGCAGCGATACTGTAGGCACAAGGCCGGGAAAGAGAGAACCTGATAAGAGCTTTCTCTTCCTTTTTGAAAGTGCGCGCCACCGCCAGCTTGGCTTTGACCATCGGGCCCGGCCAGGGTTTTACCGCCACCGATATTTTCTTGACCCAGGCTTCCTTATTGCCGGTCAGTTTGACCCGGTAGTTTTCCCCGGCGCTGCCGGTCAGCTCCAGATTCACCCCCGGAGGAAGGAATATCTCGTATCCCAGATCGGGTCCGGTCTTAAGCACGGTCACCGAGTCACGTGTGACCGCCCAGACCATAAGGCTTTCCGGCCAGGTGCTGACCCTGGCTTGGGAAGAATCCACCGCCATCATTCCCAAAGTATCCACCAGGTACAGGTATATTTTTTCGGAGTACCATAGATCGCGGCCGGATACCAGATAGCTTCCCATGTATGTTCCGGGCAGGGTCAGGGTGTCGGGAGCAATCGAATCGGAAAAGGCCAGAGCCTTTTCATCCCGCTCCAGCCTGCCGATCCTTTCCTCCATGGAAATGCCCTGCCCCCGGCCGATGGAAAAGCTGGCCTTGCGGCCGGGCGTGCCCCGGAAGGTGACCACGACCCGGTCTCCGGCCCTGACCCCTTGCTCCTGGCCGGGAGTGATGGTGCCATGCACTATGGCCAGGCTGTCGGGACTGATCATGATATTGCGGGATGCCACATTCACCTTCCGGATCAGGCTGTCGCTCTGGCCGTGTTTCTGGGCCAGCAGTTTGATCTGGAATTGTCCGGAGGAGAACGGAATGTAAGCCAAAAAAGCACCGTTGTTATTGACTTCCACTTTCTGTCCGTTGGCCCACAACTGGCTGCCCGGAGAGACCGAGCCAAGGATGAAGGAGTTGGCCACCGGACCGATGCTGTCGCCCTCCCGGGGATAGACCAGGTCTATCCGGGGCTGGGCCACCAGGGAGGCGGCCAGGGAGCAGATGATGGCTAGCAAAATTGATGTTTTTTTCATGAGGTGTAATTCTGTTTTGAACTCATCCCCTTTCCCCCCTTCTCTTACAAGAGAAGGGGACGGGAGTTGAGTTAGGTTTATTCCGCCGCCGCGCTCTTTCCCGCCACATATCCCGAACTCCAGGCCCACTGAAGATTATACCCACCGGTGTCTCCGTCCACGTCCAGTATCTCCCCGGCAAAGTAAAGCCCGGGGATCTTTTTTGATCCCAGCGTCCCGGGAATGACCTCGTGCAGATCAACTCCTCCCACCGTTACCTGGGCCTCCTTGAAAGGCCTGATCGCCTTTATTTTCACCGGCCAGGCGGTAAGGTTGGCGGCCAGCTTTTTTATCTCTGACTCAGCAAGACGGTCCAAATCTTTCTCGGGATCTATTTTGGATTCCCGGACCAGCATCTGCCCGATCTTCTGCGGTAGCAGACCGTTGAACAACTCCTGGACCGGCCGGGAACTGACGCTCCTGGCCCGTTTGGCCAGGAAGCATATCATCTCCGGGCCGGCCTGTCCCGGTATAAAGTTCAAGAAACACTGTTTGCGCCCTTCTCCCAGCAGCCGGCTGCTCTTTAAGGCCAGCGGCCCGGAAAGGCCGTACTTGGTGAACAGACCTTCGTCGATCAACTGCAGCATCTTCTTTGAGCCTTCCAGAACGGTCAGGTCCATGTCCAGCCTGATCCCCTGCAGTTTGTGAAACCAATTACCCTCCAGTTCCAGTGAGGCCAGGGCTGGCCTTATGGGAGTGATATTGTGCCCCAGTTGCCCGGCCAGCTGATATCCCCCTTCTCCGCCTCCCAGCTGAGGCGCGGCCGCCCCGCCGCAGGTCAGGATCACGGCCTGGGCCTGATGCGATTCTCCCCTTTGGTGCAATAAAAAGCCGGCCTTGTTTTTCTTAAGCCCCACTATCTCGCAATGCAGGTTGACCTCCACTCCCAATTGTTCCATCTCCCGCTCCAGGACCAAGAGAACAGAAGGGGCTTCGTTGGATCTTGGAAAATAGCGGCCCCGGGCATCGCAGTAATATTCTATTCCCAGTTCCTGGAAAAATTCCAGAGTCCGCTTCAGCTCAAACTGTAATAGCACCATGTCAGTCACCGCCGGAACCGGAGCGTGAAAGTGTTTTAGCGCCAGATCCCGGTTGGTGAAATTGCAGCGTCCATTGCCGGTGGCTAAAAGTTTGCGGCCCAAGGAGTGATACTTCTCCCACAGCCGCACTTTGGCCCCGCCCCGGGCGGCGGCAATGGCCGCCATCATCCCCGAGGCCCCGCCGCCTATTATTGATATTTCTTTTTTTGACATTACCTATAAGCTCTAAGCTGTAAGCTATATGCCAGACCCAAGACCTTAGACCCTAGGCCCTATCATCTGTTCCCTGTCCCCTTCGATGTGAGCCATTCCAGCCATTTGTCCAGACCTTCCCCGGTCTTGCTGGAAAGCCTGAATACCGGAACGTTAGGATTGAGCTTTCTGATGTCGCGCTCGGCCTGTACTAGGTCAAAATCCACCGCCGGTAGCAGGTCCATCTTGTTGATTACCACCGCCTGGGCCTCGGAAAAGATCAGCGGGTATTTGGCCGGCTTGTCGTGGCCTTCGGGGGTCGACAGCACCACCACTTTCAGGTCCTCGCCCAGGTCGAACTCGGCCGGGCAGACCAGGTTGCCCACGTTTTCGATGAACAGGTAACTCAGATCTTTAAGATCCAGGCTGCTTAAGGCTGAGTCTATCATGTGGGCGTCCAGATGACAGCCGCCCTCGGTGTTGATCTGGACCACCGGCACTCCCAGGGCCTCTATTCTTTTGGCGTCATGATCACCGGTGATGTCTCCCTCGATCACCGCCAGCTTGTGTTTTGGGGACAGTCCCCTGATGGTCTGCTCCAGAAAGGTGGTCTTTCCGGCCCCGGGCGAGGCGATCAGGTTCAGGGTTACTATGTGCCGGGTCTTGAACCATTGACGGTTCTTTGCCGCCTGGGTAAGGTTCTCATCCATGATGTTCTTGAGGATCTTGATCTCAGCCATTGTCCACTTCCATGCTTTCGATGTACATCTCCCGGCCCCCGGTTATTTGAACATTCAGCGAGCCGCAATGGGCGCAGCCCAATCCCAGATCCTGCTGCTCCGATTCCTTTTGGCATTCCCGGCAGTGCACTTTGACCGGCACCCATTCTATCTTCAGCCCGGCCCCCTCGGCCATGGTGCCGGCGGCCAGCAGGCGGAAATTCATCTCCACCGCCTCGGGCACATAACCGGTCAACCGTCCGATCTTTAGATTTATCCGGGAGACCTTTACCGCTCTTGCTTTTTGGGCCTGCTCCAGCACTATCTTGAAAAGGCTCTGGGTGATGGCCAGTTCATGCATCAGCGTGATTTTTTGAGTTTGTTTAGCTCCGAAAGGGCGTTGGCGTCGCCGGGATTGCGGGCCAGCCAGGCTTCCAGGGTGGCTATCGCTTTGGCGGTGCTATTTTGGGCCAGATAGAAGGTGTACAGCCGGCCGTACCCCTCCCCGAAGTTGGGATTGATCTGGATGCTTTTCTGGTAATAGTATTCGGCCGAATCCGGCATTCCGGCCTGCTGGAAGGACATTCCCATCTGCATCAGGACGTAGGGGCTGGACGGGTCCTTCTGCATCACCTGGCGGAAATATTCCAGAGCCTTGGGGAAGTCTCCCATTTCGGCATAGGACACCCCCAGCCAGTTCAGGCCGGCCGATTCCTCGGGCATGATATTGTGGGCCTGCTCGAACTGCTGGACCGCCTGTTTCTGCAGTTCCTGGGCCTCCTCCAGGCGTTTGTTCTGGCGGGCCTTTTCGGCCTGATGGCGCAGAGCCATGCCCAGATTCCAGTAGGTCACTGCGTAGTTCCCCAGCAGCCGCTGGGTGTTGTCGTCCTTGAAGACCTTGGGGTCAGTCAGCCCCCGCATCCGGTAAACTTTTTCCAGGTTGTTCCGGGTTACCTGAATGTTGGGCTGTTTTTTGGAAGTGCTGTCGGGCAGGACCCGGTACAACATGCCCTCGAACGAAAGATAATCCTCCAGGCCGGTCAGGTTGTCGTCCGAGACCGTGGCTGCGAAGTAAATGGGATACTTTTCCTTGAAATCCTTTCCGAACACCAGGGCGGCGAATTCCCTGGGCGGGGCCAGCACCTGGGCGAAGGACAGCTTCTTGCCGGCGTTGGCGGCGATGATCAGCCGGACCGCGATGTCCGATATCTTGAAGATCTGCCCGTCCGGGGTGCGCAGGGGCTGAAGCTGGTCTATCTGGTAGTCAGTGATGTCCATGGCCACGCCGTTCTGCTTCATCTGCTTGAGGTACCAGTTGGTGTTGCCCAGCGAAAGGTTGACGATACGCACGTCCTGGCGGACCCTCAAGACCTCCTGGACGAACCACACCGGGAAGGTGTCGTTGTCGCCGTTGGTGAAGATGATGCCGCCGGGCAGGGCCGACTGAAGTATGTTATAGCCGTAGTCCGAGGGGATCCAGTTGTTGGAGCGGTCCTTTTCGTGATAGTACCTTTTGACGTTGAACAGCCCTACCCCCAGCAATATCACTCCCAGGCCGATAATGGCATAGCGGGCCCATTCTTTAGCGTATTTGGCCAGCAACTCCCGGACCAGATGCATCAGCCGCCAGGTGCCCATGCCGATCCAGATCGCGAAGAACAGGTAGCAGGGGGCGTAGATGTAGTCCCGGTCGCGGGGCTGGGGATTCCCCATGTTCAGGTAGACCACCAGCCCCAGGCCGGTGATCAGGAAGGCCGGGCCCACCAGGGAAAAGCTTTTGTCCCTGCGTTTAAGCAGGTGAAAGAACCCGAAGACGATGGCCAGGGCTATCAGGATGGCGGCCAGGGGGCTGCCCTGGAAAACGCCCAACAGGATACCCCCCACCAAAAGAACCACGGCGGCGGTGGACAGCTTCTTGTCCTCGCCCTCCCACAGGTGCATCAGGGCCCCGAAGATGCCCAGGGCCATTGAGACCACGTTGAACTGCCACTTGAAATAGCGGAAGAACATGTGGTTGAACTGGTACATGAAGTCGGCCTTGCGCTCGAAGAAATTGAAGGGCTCGTACTGTTTGCGCTGCAGCACATACATCATGGAATCCCAGTCCTTGGGGGAGCACTCGTTGATGCCAGGATTGAGGTTGGAGCGCACCAGCAGGTAAGCGTTGATGGTCAGGGCCAGAAAGAACAGCGCCGCCCCTATCACCCAGATCTTCCAGTCCATCAGGGCCTTCCAGTCTATCAGCAGGATGAAGATCAGGATCGGCAGGGCCGCCAGCAGGGTGGCCATATGGCTGGCCCAGCCCAGCCCGAACAGGAAGGCTAAAAGCAAAATGACCTTGCGGTTTCCCACCTGCCCCATGTTGTCCCGCCAGCGCATGGCCAGCCAGACCGTCAGCACCATGGTGAACATGGCCAGGCCGTAGACCTCGGCCTCGATCGAATTGTCCCACCAGGTGGGGGCAAAGGCCAAAAAGATGGCGCCCACCGCTCCGCTTAAGTGCAGCATCAGCCGCTCCAGGTCGTCCTGGGGCTCGCCCCGCCAAAGCACGATCAGCTTGACGGTCAGAAGATAGACAAAGGCCACGGTGATGGCCGAGAATAGTGGCGAAAGCAAATTAATCCGGACCGCGATCTCCTTGATGAAGGGAAGCAGCATGATGGTGGTCCTCCCGATCACCGCATAAAGCGGGTATCCCGGGGGATGGGGAATGCCCAGGATGTTGGAGATGGCGATGAACTCGCCGCAGTCCCAGAACGAGGTGGTGGCGGCCATGGTCTTGACGTAGATGATGAAGGCCGTCAAAAACACGCCCAGCCCGGTTAGCAGCCTGATCTTGGTTTCCTTCTGCATTTGACTGATGCTCCTTGATGTGTATTGAGAATGAAGTCTATCTGTTTTACTGGGTACCATGAAAAATTCGAATACCGAAGGTTGAAATCACAAACAAATCCCAAAATGATAAATTCAAAGGACAAAACTGATCAGAGTTTT
>Ga0315268_10001057_pt1 | contig 32127 bp, 26 predicted proteins | sample C1_top_MG_FD_204535 | JGI IMG/M metagenome (GOLD analysis project Ga0315268, IMG submission 204535) | Sediment microbial communities from Yellowstone Lake, YNP, Wyoming, USA - C1_top | ecosystem: Environmental > Aquatic > Freshwater > Lake > Sediment | place: USA: Wyoming | collected 2017-08-01
ATCTCAATAGGTTTCTGAGTTCATCGGTGTTTATCTGTGGTTCCATCTTCCTCCCTCCAACAAGAGCCGATATCCGCGTTAATCCGCGCTCGTCCGCGTCCCATTTTTTTGGAGAGGTCGCATTCGTTTCGATTTGTTTTTTCGCGGGACGAAACCCCCTCGCTGCCCCTGCTGCATGCCAGGAAAGCGCGAAGCCTGCGATCCTTGCTGGCTGGCCGCCGCGGGGTAGGCCGATTCCTTTCCCTGGATAGAACACGCTCCGGCCAATCGACCGGAGCGTTTGTCCATGGTTAATTTACCCATAGACAATGGTTGATTTCCAGGCTGAGTATCTCCTACTAGTTGTAGCCGTTGGGGCCAGATCCGCTGGAGATGGCCGCGGTGACCGGCTTTCCATCTGGCGAGACGACGAACCAGACGCTGCCCACACCCTCGCCGGTGGTATCGCCGGCTTTCTTGTCGTTGGCCCAATAGTAGAGCGGCATCTTGTTGTAGGTGACGATCAGCGAGCCGTCGGGGAGCTTGGCTGTGCCGACCAGCGCCGGGTCGATCCCCGCGCCCAGCACGGGGTGGCCTTCGGTCAGGAGGGGCGGCCACTGTTTCAGGCAGCCGCCGGTGCAATTGGATTGGTCCGGCCCGTCCTTGGTGAAGATATACAGGGTCATGCCGTTATTGCCGACCAGGATATTCCCCAGCTTGGGATCGTTGACCACGCTGATATTGGCTTCCATCGCTGCGGCAGCCTGGGTTGGAGCTGCGGTCGCCGGGGCAGTGGTGGGCGGGACAGCACTTGCTGGAGGTGGGGTGGTAGCCGATTGACAGGCCGCCAGTGCTACTACCATTAAGATGCTGACCAGCCACAATGGCTTATAGACGATTGGATTGTCGATTTTACCTTTCATTTTTACCTCTATCTTCTACTCATCATTTTGTCGTTCTCATTATACGATTTAAAATCAATAATTTGATATATTTTATATAAACTATAATAATATTCTTAGCTGATCTTAAGGAATTGCTATGATCCCCAACCTACCAGATGGCATTTTGGAGCGTGGACATTCCTGAAAAAGCCATTCACACGAATGTGGGCCATGGTAAGCCGACCTTCTTTTTCTTTGTGATCTTTACGATTTGTGTACCCCGCGCCAGCGGGGTCGTGAGCTTTGTGGTAAATTATTCTCAAATAAAAGGAGATTGGCACCCATGACAACCACTCATTTTCGCAATCTTGAGATCCTCACCCTCGACCAGGCCGGTACGTTCTATCACGACGCCAGCCTGGTGGTGACCGACGGGCATATCACCCACCTGGGACAGGTTCCAGACGGCCTGCCTGCCGATGAGACCGTAGATGGCCGCGGGCGAGTAGCGATGCCCGGGCTCTTCAACGCCCACTGTCACAGCCCGATGAACCTGCTGCGCGGCTGGGCTGAGGATATGAGCTTCCCCGATTGGCTTCAGCAGATCTGGGTGGCGGAGAACCAGCTGGCAGCGGAAGATGTCTATTGGGCGGCGGCCCTGGCTGCCCTGGAGATGATCCGCACCGGGATCGTCGCCTACAACGATATGTACTTCTACATGGACCAGGTGGCTGAGGTAGCGCGCCACAGCGGGATGAAAGCCACCTTGTGTTGGACGGTGTTTGACCCCGGGCAGGGCAGCGCCCCCGGGGCCACCCTGGAGCAGACCGTGGAGTGGATCCAGGGGTTGCGGGCCGAAGGCAACCCGCGCCTCAAGGCCATGCTGGCACCGCACGCCCCCTATACCTGCTCACAGCCCTTGCTGGAGCGGGCGGTGGAGCTGGCCCACTCACTGAACCTGGGCATTCACACCCACCTGGCTGAATCACAGGATCAGGTGGACCAATCCCTGCGGCGCTACGGGCTGCGCCCGGTGCAGCATCTCAACCGCATCGGAGCCTTCGATGTGCCAGGCGGCTGCGTGGCAGCTCACACCCTGTACGTGGACCGGCAGGATATCCAGCTCCTGGTGGAGAAGGGGGTGTACGTGCCGCACTGCCCAATCACCTACATGAAGCTCTCGATGCCCTTCTTCTCCCTCAAGCCCCTGCTGGAGGCCGGGGTCAGGCTGTGCCTGGGCAGCGACGGCCCGGCCTCCAACGCCGATATCGACCTGTTCGCTGTGGTGCGCCAGACCGCCCTGACCCAAAAGATGCTGCAGGCGGATCCGACCATGCTGCCGGGGGATAGCCTGTTGCGCATGGCCACCCAGGCCGGGGCGCAGGCGCTGGGATTCGGCGAGAGCGGCGTGCTGAAGATCGGCGCTCCGGCTGACCTGATCCTGGTCAACCTGGATGCACCTCACATGCGGCCGATCCACAACCTGGCGGCCAACCTGGTCCATTCGGCCAAGGGCAGCGATGTGACGGATGTGATGGTGGATGGCCAGTGGCTGATGCGCAAAAGAGAGGTGCAGACTTTGGACGAGGAGCGGATTCTGTACGAGGCTGAGAGGCATGCCAGGGCGTTAATCAGGCGGCGTTCATCGTGACTCCCCCACCTTCACCCGCACAGACGCTGGTCGCCCGCCTCATGGAGCTATTCGCCACCTTTCCGCAGGTGCGCGCCATCACCCTGGGTGGCTCCCAAGCGACCGGTGAGGTTGATTCTCAATCCGATATCGACCTGTATGTGTACTACACTGCGCCGCTGATGAGCCTGAGCCAGCGCCAGGCGCTGGTGGTCCAGGCGGGAGGGGCGCGGCAGGCCGACCTGGGGTTGGAGTTCTGGGGACCGGGGGATGAGTGGTTCGATACCGCCACCGGGATCGAAGTGGACGTGGTTTATTTTGAAGTTGCCTGGTTTGAAGAGCAAATGCGCCGCCTGTGGGTGGATTGCGAACCTGGCCTGGGCTACACCACCTGCCTGTGGTACACGCTGGCCAGTGCGCAACTCTTGCATGACCCGCGGGGATGGTTGAGCGGTTTGCAGTCCCAGGCGCCTCGGCAATACCCCGAACGTCTGCGCCAGGCAATCGTGGCGAAGAACCGCCCGGTCTTGCGACAGGTGATCCCGGCTTACCTGCACCAGGTTGAAAAGGCGGTCCGCCGCGCTGACCTGGTGAGTGTCAACCACCGCTTGGCAGCCTTGCTGGCGAGTTACTTTGATATCCTGTTTGCCGCCAACCGCCTGCTGCACCCGGGCGAGAAACAGCTGGTCAGGCTTGCGCAGGAACGTTGCTCACGGCTTCCCCGAGATTTTACAGCCGAGATAGAAGCGGTCTTGCAGGCTGCAGGGATGCCCGGTCCATTGCTCCTGGAGAGCCTGAATGCCCTGCTGGATCACCTGGACGAGCTGCTGAGGGAGGAGGGGCTGATCGAATAGGTGTGAGCAGGTGTGCGAGGAGGCGTGCTTTTTCTTAGAAGAGACCAGGCAATCCTGGCTTTATCCCCCGCCTACTCTGGCGTGGCAGGCTTCGCACACGGCCTCGGTGCGCTCCCGGTTGAGGAAGGCGATCTGCGCCTCGCCATCGGTGGCATGCCCGCCGTGGCAGGTCACACATTTGGCAGCCTGCAGGTCGGCGGCCTGCCAATCCGCCAGGAAGGCGTGGAAGTGGTTGTTGATGCTCCGGTCGACGGTCACATTTTGATGACACTTCAGGCAGTTGGAATCTCGGATCGGCACAGTGGCGCGCGAGGGCTGCACAGCCGTATGCGAATACCAGGCCAGGGCGTTGCGGGCGCCCAGCAGCTCCGCCCCGATGCGTCCTCCCAGCCCAGGGCCGGAATGGCAGTTGATGCACTGCACATCCTTGGCCTTGTGAGCGGAGGCCAGGTCCACGGGGCTGGCAGCCAGGGAGCGCTGATAATAGGTCGATTCAGGCTGCGTGTGGCAGGAGGCGCAGAAGCTGTCGTGTTCCTCCTGGGAGGCGGCAAAGGAGAAGCCGCTGATGGCGAGCAAGACTGCCAGCGCGGCTGCTGCGATCAGCCCCCTTTTGATGGGAAATCCCCTGCGTTGATTGGGTCTTTTCATCTTCGGCATGCTATTTCCTCGCTTCCAAAAGGGGATTGTTCCAGCCGGGTCAGGTCGCCCGTTCCACTTCCACCCCCACCCCGTGCATGATGCATTGGATGCCCGGTGCCGTACCCTGGGTGCTGGTGAGCAGGTTGGCCGAACCGACGGTATCCTCGCCGGTTGAATCAAGCTCGAACCAGATACCCTCCGGCAGGCAGACCACGCCGGGCGCCAGGTCGGTGGAGAGCTGAACACCGACACGGGTGGCGCCCTGGGAGTTATAGAGGCGGACGCGGTCGCCCTTCTGGATGCCGCGCCGGGCCGCATCCTGGGGGTGCATCGCCAGGGCGTGGGCCGCCCGCTGGCGGATGGCAGGGATATTGCTACCCTGCGAGTGGGTGTAATAGGGCGATTTCGGGGTGATCAGCAGCAGCGGGTAGCGCGGGTCGGCGGGCGGCGGCTGCCAGGTCGGAATGGGCGGGAAGCCCGTCTGGCGGGCGTAGTCCTGGCTGGCGATCTCCACCTTCCCGGAGGGGGTGCTCAAGGGATGGCCGGTGGGGTCGGATGCGAAATCCGCCAGGCCCACCCGCTCCTGCTCCGCTGCCAGGTAGATGCCGGTGCGGCGGAACTCGGCGGCATCGGGGATCTCGGATTGTTCGATGAAGTGCTCGATCCACTGCGCCGCGCTGCGGCCTTCGGAATACTGCTCCCCGAAGCCCAGCCGCTCGGCCAGGGCGCACAGGGCATCGTAATCGGAGCGGGCCTCTCCCAGCGGTGCAACGACCTGGGGTTTATAGAGCAGGTAATTCCCCGCCCAGGGGATGCCGATATCTTCCTTCTCCAGCGCCGTGGCAGCCGGAAAGATGACATCGCAGGAACGGGCGGTGGGCGTCATGAAAATTTCATGGCTGACCGCGAAATCCAGCTTCTCAAAGGCAGCCATGTTTTTATGGATGTCGCTGCCCTGGTTGATCGAGTTGCAGCCCAGGTTGTACACGGCGTGGAGTTCGGAAGGGTAGCCGCCGCTGCGTCCCTCCAGGACGGCATCCGGCCAGCGCACCACCGGCACCACCGCCCTCTCTGGCGCGGGCGGGATGGGCAGGCTGCCCACCCGGGGCGTGGGGAGTAAATTGTTCATCGAACCCGTCGAGCCGCCGCGCTGGCCAAAGTTGCCAGTGGCAATTTGCAGTGCCACCGCCAGGCGGTAGGGCTCCTCTCCGGCGAAGACACGCTGGATGGAGAAGCCGGGGAACAACAGGGTTGGCTTCGCGGCAGCGTAAGCGCGGGCGAAGCGGGTGATTTCCGCCGCCTGGATTCCGCAGATTCCCTCCGCCCACTCTGGCGAGCGCGCTGGGCCGCCCTCCAGCCCCAGCACGTAGCGTTCGAGCTGGTCGAAGCCGAAGCTGTGCCTTTCGATAAACGGTCGGTCGGCCAGATTTTCGCTGAGGAGCACGTATAAAACAGCCAGCATCAGGGCCGCATCGCGACCGGGCCGGCAGGGCAGCCACCAGGTGGCAGTGCGCCGGGCGGTGGCCGAGCGGCGCGGGTCGATCACCACAATCTGCGCCCCGCGCTGGTGGGCTTCGGCCAGGCGGTGGGGCACCTCGGTGCCCTGGCGGGTCTCCAGCAGGTTGGCACCCCACAGGATGATCATCTTGGCGTATTTCAGATTGGCTGCGTCAAACCCGGAAACCCGCCATTCGTTGCCCAGCAGGTAGGGCAAGATGAAGCCGGCTGCCCCGTTGCTGTAGCTGCCGGAAAGTGTCGTGCAGCCGCCAAACAGGTTCAGAAACCGCAGGAGAACTGCCCAGGTGGCGTGCAGCGCCCCGGTCGAACCGGCGCTGCCGCGCGCCAGGATGGCGGTCGGGCCATACTTGGCGCGAATCTCCCCCAGCCTTTCGGCGGTGAGCTGCAGGGCTTCCTCCCATCTGGCCGGCCGGAACTGGCCTGAGCCGCGCCGGCCGACCCGCACCAACGGGGTGAGGATGCGGTCGGGGGCGTATTGCTCCAGGGGCAGGTTGAAGCCGCGCCGGCAGCCTTTCAGGTGCTTGCCGGCCAGCGAATTGTGGGCGATGCGCACCACGCGCCCGTTTTCAACCTCAGCCAGCAGTGGGCAGGCATCGCCGCCGCAATCTTTGCCGCAAAAAACCGGGATCCATGGCATGCTTCAATGCTCCTCTTGAATGGAAACCACAGATGCACGCAGATAAACACAGTACCCTGCTACTTTTCAGTGATCTGGTTCAAATCCTCCAGTTCTTCTGGAGGTCTCTTTCGGTGTTCATCTGTATCTACACTTGCCCTGGCGGGCAGTGCCAGGGTCTGGGGTTGCTCTTCTTCGGTGTTAATCTGCACCTATCTGCGTTTATCTGTGGTTCCAATCTCCCCACCCGCCAGAATGGATACAACTCCTTATGAAGAGAGATCAGGCCACTGCCACTGGCGCATCGCCTCCAGCATGTGATGAGCCGTCAGGTCGAGCTGGATGGGCGTGATCGAGATGTAGCCATCCGCCAGGGCGCCGACATCGGTGCCCTCTTCGCGCACGCCGGTGGGGGCCTCGCCGCCGATCCAATAATAGGGGATGTTGCGCGGGTCCAGGTGCTGCACCAGCAGATCGCGGTAGATGCGCTGCCCCTGGCGGGTGACCTGGTAGCCGCGCATCTGGTCGAGCGGCTGGTAGGGGATATTGACGTTGAGCAGGATGTTGGTGGGCGGTCGGTAGCGCAGCACCAGCTCCACCACCTGGCGCGCCACCTGGCTGGCGGGCTGGTAATCCACCGGTTCGGGCGAGGATTCCGGCCCGTCCAGCGAGAAGGCGATGGCCGGGATGCCGCCGATCGCCGCCTCCATGGCAGCGGTGACCGTGCCGGAGTAGGTCAGGTCGTGGGCCAGGTTGGGGAGCGGGTTGATGCCGGAGACCACCAGGTCAACCGGCTCGGAGAGCAGGCCCAGCAGCGCCAGGGCCACGCAGTCGGAGGGGGCGCCATCGCAGGCCAGGGCGGTCGTGCCCTCGCACAGCGTGATCTCTTTCACGCGCAGCGGGCGGGTGAGCGTCTTCACGTGCCCGGAGGCCGACCAGTTGCGGTCCGGTGCCAGGATGCTGACCTTGCCCAGGGGTTGCATGGCTTGCGCCAGTGCCAGCAGCCCGGGGGCCTGCACCCCATCATCGTTGGTGACTAAAATGTGCATGGTTTTCTAAAAGGATTTTTTCAGGTATTGGATCAGGATGTCTTTTTCTTCTGGCTTCAAAAAGGCAGCCCGTGCGGCGGCCAGGATGCGCTCCTGGAGCATCTCAAGTGTCAACCCCAGGTCCTGGCACACCAGACGGTACTCATCGCCCAGAGTGATCTTGGAGATGCTCGGGTCATCGGTGTTGATGGTCACGTTCAGCCCGGCTGCCAGCATGCGCCCCACCGGGTGTTCGCTGAGGGCTGGCACCACGCCGCTCTGGTAATTGCTGGTGATGCACACCTCAAAGGGCGTCTGGCGCTGGCGAGCCAGCTCGACCACCTGTGGGTCTTCCATGACGCGCACCCCGTGGCCGATGCGGTCGGCCTCGAAGTCTTCGAGCGCCTGGCGGACGTTCTCCGCTCCGCCCCACTCGCCGGCGTGGATGGTGATGGCCAACCCGCCCGCCTTGGCCCGCCGGAAGGTCTCCAGGAAGGGCTGGGCGGGAAAATCAGCCTCATTGCCGGCCAGGTCCAAGGCGACGATGCCGCGCTCCATGCGCTCCAATGCCAGGCCAGCCACCTCTTTGGCAATTTCGGGGTCGTCGTGGCGGTTGACCGAGGGGATCAGGCGGGTGATGATGCCAAATTCACGACTGGCTTTTTGCGCGCTCTCGCATACCCAATCCATGACTTCCTTCATCGAGAAGCCCTGGGGCCGGCCGAGCGTGGAAGGGGTGAAGCGCAGCTCCAGGTACCTGACCTGATCGTTGGCGGCGTCTTCGACCGCCTCGTGGGTGATGCGCCGGATCACCTCGGGCGAGAGGTAGAACATGCGCAGGGTCTGGAATTTGGAGAGGAAGTTGGCATATGTGAGGGGGTCGCCTTCTTGCATCTGCACCATCGAGCGCAGGTCCAGCTTCAAGGGCAGGGTGATGCCATGTTTGCTGGCGACGCTCAGCAAGGTCTGCAGGCGGAGGGAACCTTCCAGGTGGCGGTGCAGCTCCACTTTTGGAATCAAGCGATATACGGCGGTACGGTCAGGAGTCTCTTGCCAGGTCATGGCCTTTCACCCTCTTTCTGATCCGAGTGCAATCCCATTGCATTGATTATATTCTTTTTTACGAGGTTTTGATAGTGAGTCAACGCAGGCAAAAGGACTAAGCATCCCCCAGCGCAAAGCTCACCGCCTGCTCCAGGCTCATTTCTTGCCCGGCCTGCCAGGCTTGCGCAAATATTTCTTCCCCCAATGTAGATTGCGTCGCTTCCAGCGCGGAAGTGCGCAGCTCGCACTCTTTTGAGGGACGCATCTTCTGGAAGCGCTCGTGAAAGGCCTGGGTAGTTGCCAGCAGGCGCGCTGCTCGCACCATGCGCTGCTGGGCAACCTCCAGCAGGGCGAGCGCTTCCAAGGCATGGGGAAGGCCCCAGGAACTCAGCCTGAGCGCCCCCAACGAAAATGGAAGGTCCCTGGAGCTCAGCTTGAGCGCTCCCAGCAGGTGCTGCCGCGCCCGGTCCAGCTCCCCCTGGGCCAATGCCACCCGGCCCAGACCGAGAAGGGCATAAGCTTCGTATTGTGGGTTCCCATATTCCTGACTGAGGGAGAGTGCCTCGCTGTATCTCTCGGCGGCCAGCCCGGCATCCCCTTTCGCCCAGGCCACATCCCCCAGGCTGGCTACCAATTCCACAGTAGCTCCTCCCAGGTGGTGCTTGTAGCGCAAGGCCAGGCTCTGTGCGAACCTTTCCTCCGCTTCCTGCAAATCGCCCTGCGCCAGGGCCAGCATTCCCAGGTAAGACAATCCATCCGAAATCGTGACTTCGTTTCCCAGGTGCTCGCCAGTCGAAAGGATCTCGTGATAGTATTCCGCAGCCCGGGTGTAGTCGCCCCGCATCCCTTCAATGAGCCCCAGGTAAACTTGCGGTTCGAAGAAGGTCACATTGTGAATCTGGCGGAAGATATCCCGGCTCTGCTCGAATAAGGTGTGCGCCCGTTCATCCTCTCCCTGGTCAAAAGCTGCTTGTCCCATGTAAAGATACGTGCTACCCATTCCATCCCGGTCCCCGATGGCCTGCTCCAGCGCCAGGCGTTCTTCATAACAACGTAGGGCCTCGGTGGTTTCCTGCTTACCGCGGGCGATGAATCCCAGGTCCATGAGACACTCGCTGGCGCCGAAGCGATCGCCCACCTCCCGGAAGATCGCCAGGCTGCTTCCCAACATCCGCACGGCTTCGTCGTTATCACTTTGAAATGCCGCCAGTATATAGGTTGCATATGCCAGGCCGCGCCTCCCGGCCGGACCGAGCCCCTGGAACAGGTCCCGGCTCTCCTCGGCCAGCCTGCCAGCTTTGACAGTCTCTCCCAGGTTATATGCCAGGTACCCTGCCACGCACAGCGCCTTGGCGCGGTGGCCGGCTCTGGCCGGGTCGATGGGCTGGGAGGCGCGCATCTTCCCCTCGCGCGCCAGCAGCCGCTCCAGCCACTGCAGGCCTTCCATCTGCCGGTGGCGGGGCCACCAGAACCACCACAATGCGGCGGCGATGCGCAGGCCGGAATCGAGCCTTTCGGCAGCCTGGTCGTCCTCCTCAAGGGCAACCTCCAAAGCCAGGCGGAGGTTATCCAGCTCCCCTTCCAGCATATCCAGCAGGTGGGGCTGCTCCGGCCCGCGCAGCCCGCCTTCGGCCCGCTCTGCCAGCTGCAGGTAGTACTGCAGGTGCAGGTGGCGCGCCCGCTGGGCCTGGCCTGCCTCGACCAGCTTCTCGAAGGCATACTGGCGCACTGTCTCGAGCATGCGGTAGCGCGTCTCCAGCCCTGGCTGCAGGTCGCTGGTGACCAGGGACTTGTCGGCCAGCTGGGCCAGCAGGTCCAACACATCGCAGCTTTCGATGACCTCTCCGCGGCAGACGAACTCGGCGGCTGGCAGGCTCCAGCCGCCGGCAAAGACCGCCAGGCGCTGCAGCAGAGCCCGCTCGGGGGCAGAGAGCAGCTCGTAGCTCCAGTCGATGGCCGCTCGCAGGGTGCGGTGGCGGGGCAGGGCGGTGCGGCTGCCCCCGGTGAGCAGCTGGAAGCGGTCGCCCAGGCGGCGGGCGATCTCCTCCACCCCCATCATGCGGGTGCGTGCGGCGGCCAGCTCGATGGCCAGGGGGATGCCATCCAGGTGGCGGCAGATTTGGGCGACGGCCAGCATGTTCTGGGGGTTGAGAGTGAAGCCGGGCGAGGCAGCTTCGGCGCGCTCGACGAACAGGCGGATGGCTTCGGAATGGGCCAGGATCTCGAGGTAGAGGTGCGGGTCGCGGCGGTCTTCTTCGATCAGGTCAGGGAGGGCCAGGGAAGGGACGCGGAAAGGGGTCTCGCCGCCGATCTCGAGCACTTCGCGGCTGGTGGCCAGGAGCGAGAGGAGGGGGCAGCCGCCCAGCAGGGCCTCGGCCAGGCGGGCGCAGGCATCGATCAGGTGCTCACAGCCATCGAGGATGAGCAGGGTATGCTTGGGCTTGAGGTAATCGCGCAGCAGGGCGGTGGCCTGCGGACCGGCCTGGTAGTTGAGGCCGAGGTTCCTGGCGACGCTCTGCGGCACCAGCTCGGGGTCGGTCAGGGAGGCCAGCTCAGCCAACCAGACGCCATCCGGGAAGCGCTCCAGCAGCTCCTCGGCCACGCGCAGAGCCAGGCGGGTCTTGCCCACCCCGCCGGTACCGGTGAGGGTGACCAGGCGGTGATGGTGCAGCAGCTCCTGCACCTGGGTGATCTCCTCCCGGCGGCCGATGAAGCTGGTCAACTGCAGCGGAAGGTTGTGGCTGGGGCGTTTTTCCGAGGTGACGGGAGGGAAAACCACCTCGAGGCCGGGGGCGACCAACTGGTAAAGGTGTTCCGGTTGGTGCAGGCCCTTGAGCAAGTGCTCGCCCTGGTCCTTCAGGCTGGCTTGGGGTGGGAGTTGGCGGTTGCACAACTCGTAAGTCTCCGCCGAGAGCAGCACCTGCCCACCGGAGGCAGCCGACATGATGCGGTTGGCGCGGTTCTTGGTATGGGAGACAAGATACTCTTCCCCGTCATCATCCAGTTCAGCTTCTCCGGTGTGCAGGCCCATGCGCACCTTGAGCGGTCCCAGCTCATTCCATGGGGCGATCTGCAAATTCCGCTGGCCTTCGAGGGCCGCCCTGAGTGCCTGGGGTGCGGTGGGGAAGGCGGCCTGAAAGGCATCGCCGATAACCTTGAACACTGCCCCGCCATTGGCCTGGATGGCCTGATACAGGGTCGCATTGTGGATCTGCAGGGCAGCAGCCATCTTTTCCGGTTCGCGCTCCCACAGCGAAGTGGAGCCCTGGATATCCGTGAACAAGAAGGTCACTGTGCCGGTGGGGAGTGGATTATTCATTCTTTGGAATCAAATGGTCTACGGCGGTACGGTCAGGAGTCTCTTGCCAGGTCATGGCCTTTCACCCTCTTTCTGATCCGAGTGCAATCCCATCACAATGATTATATATTCTTTTGTGAGGTCGTAAAAGTTGCCAAAGCAGGGAAAAAATGAATAATCCTGCTCCTCCTTTTTATCACATATTGACTGCCGCACAGTCGAAAGACAGGCTGTGCTATCAACGCATTGTCTCCGGCGGTGCAACGCTTCAAAACCTTATTTTAAGCACGAACAACAGGTCGTAAAGTCCCTTGATATATGGTGAATCAGGAGAGCCTATACCCTTAACTTTGAATAATTTTGTGACTTACTACCTCGCACCTCCAACCGGCATGACTTTCTGGAATACTTGATGGGGGAATGACGGACGATCCAGCCTTCCAAGCGAATCATCTCATTTGGTTTATGGTAAGATAGACCCTATTGGCAGCGAGTCAACACCATCTTTTCTCTGGAGGTCGTGGTATGCGGCGGTTGTGGATTGCCCTGCTGCTCTTGGCTGGTCTCATGGCGGTTTTTCCTGCCCCAGTTCCCGGGCGCGCTCAGGATAACCTGCAATTCGACCGGGTGCTGGCGGATATCTGGCCGGAATATGACCGTCCAGGGGTGTTGGTGATCCTGCGCGTCACCCTCTCCTCCCAGGCTTCCCTGCCAGCCGATGTATCCCTGCGCATCCCGCGCCAGGCCAGCCAGCCTTATAACGTCGCCATGCAAGATGTGGATGGGATGCTGTATACCCTGGATTACACGACCGAAGTTTCGGGAGACTGGCTGGTCATCAAGCTGGCCACTCCCTCACCGGAGATCCAGGTGGAGTATTACGACTACCGCCTGATCCGCAACGGAGATGAGCGCTTGTTCGAGTTCCGCTGGATGAGCGATTACACCGTGCAGACCATGAGCGTGCGCTTCCAGCAGCCGGTCAATACCGTCCAGTTGGAGCTGCCGCCGGATATGGGCAAGGGACGCCAGGAGCAGGATGGCCTGGTGTACTATACCGGGGTGTTTGGCCTGCTGGAGGCCGGCGCTCCCTTTACGATCAGCTTTAAGTACGTGAAAAACGGAGATGCGTTGAGCGCCACCCAGCAGGAGGTGAAACCCTCCCAGCCCCTGACGGGAAGGATAACCGGGCAGACTTCCTTCTCCCAGTTCCTGCCGTGGATCCTGGGCGGGCTGGGGTTGATGTTGATGGCGGGCGGGGTGTACTGGCTGTTGGGTCGCAGGGCGCTGCAAGCACCGGCGCGCCAACAGCATGCCGGTGCCAACACAAAAACCCAGACCCCCGCACCGATTGAGCCGCTATCCGCCACCCCTCAGCAACGACCACTCTACTGCCACCAATGTGGCAAGCGCGCTCAGACCGGGGATGTCTTCTGCCGTTCGTGCGGGACCAAGCTGCGCTATGACTGATCCATCACGCCCTCTCTCCGGGCGGCACTGGCTGTCTCCGCTGCGCCTCTCCTGGAAAATCCTCGAAGATTACCTGTTCATCCTGGTCGGCGCGCTGGTCCAGGCATTGGCGATGCGCTTATTCCTGATCCCGGCCCGGCTGGTCAGTGGCGGGATCAGCGGGGCAGCTCAGATCATCAACGCTTATACCGCCTGGCCCATCGGCCTGATGGTATTCCTGGGCAACGTTCCGCTGTTCCTGCTCGGCTGGCGCTACCTGGGCGGGCCGCGCTTTGTGCTGCGCACGGCGGTGGCCATTGCCTTTTTCTCCTTCTTGACCGATTTCCTGGCGCTCTTCATCCCGGCCGGCGGGGTCACCCAGGACCTGGTGCTGAACTGCCTGTATGGTGGGGTGATGCTGGGGGTGGGGCTGGGGTTGGTGTATCGCGGCAAGGGCACCAGCGGGGGCAGCGATATCCTGGGGCGCATCCTGAACCATCGCCTGGGGGTGCCCATTGCGCAATCTTACCTGATGACCGATACGCTGGTGGTGCTGGCCGGTGGGGTGGCGTTCAACTGGGAGGTGGCGCTCTACGGGCTGGTGGTGATCTACGTCAGCGGACTGGCGGCGGAGATGGTCTCGGAAGGCGTCAGCCTGTATCGTACCGTGCTGATCATCACCGGCTACCCCGAGCAGGTCATGCAGCCGATCCTCTACACCATGCAGCGCGGGGTGACGGTGCTGAGCGGGACCGGCGGCTTCACCGGCGCTTCCCGGCCGGTGCTCTATTGCGTGGTCACCCGGGCGGAGGTCAACCAGCTCAAAGAGCTGGTGCGCGAGGCCGACCCGGCCGCCTTCATGGTGGTCGGCCAGGCCAGCGAGGTGCTGGGAGAGGGCTTCAGGCCGTTGAATACCCACTAGGGGGCCAGGTAAGCAAGTCTTTCCCCTGGCCTGCCGTTCTCCCCATCATTCCAGTCCCTCGAATTCCTCGATCAGGCGGTACATGATCTCCACCTTCCTGGCAGGGTAGATGGCCCCGGCTTTCTGGCAATAGCCCGGGCAGAGGTTTTCATATTCTGCCAGTAGCCCCCTGGCGCATTGGATAATCTCGTCCGCCTGAAGATGGGGGTAGGTTTTGGCCATTCGTGAGGCACAATCAGGGTCGGCACGAACCAGATAGTCCTTGATGCCCAAAGTCCAGAGACGCATCTCAATCAGGCGAGAGCGGATTTCCGCCAGGGAATTGACCGCATTCGCCAGCTTGTCATAAGACCGGTAATCTTTCTGGGCGCCGCGCTTGGCCCAACAGACCACCTGGCGGAACATCCAAAAAAACCAATCGATCATGGCAGGATCACCCGGCTCAAACCACTTGGGATGCTCGGCGGGTGGGAGAGACTGCGCTTTTGGCAGCCCCTGGCGCAGTTTTCCATCCGGGTCATACTCGATCACGGCATCTTGATACACATAGGACGGATTGGCGATATCCAGGTCAGAAAAGGCATCCTGCTCCCCGCGGGCATACGAGCCTGAAAAGACGCAGCCCAGCACGTTCTGGTCATTCTTCAACAAAAACAGCACCTGGGCCAGGATTTCTTGCTGCAACTTGCGATGGTCGTCGTGATTCATGGTTATGCGGTCACTCCCTGGGCAGGGTAAAGCCCAACAGGCGCAGCGCCTCGGGATTGTTGCGCCAGTTTTTGTTGACCTTGACGCGCAGCTCCAGGAACACCTTGCGCCCGCTCATGGCTTCGATCTCCTGGCGGGCGGTGGTGCCGATCTGTTTGAGCATCTCACCGCCTTTGCCGATCACGATCCCTTTTTGGGTCTCCTTCTCCACGAACAGGGTGGCAGCGATGTAAGCCGCCTGTTCGCCGCGCTCGCTGTATTCATCGATGCGCACCGCCAGGGCGTGGGGCACCTCCTCGCGCAGGTGTGCCAGGGCCGCCTCGCGCAGCAGGTCGGCGGCGATCTCGCGCTCATACAGGTCGGTCACCTGGTCGGGGTCGAAGAAGGGCCCCCCCGGCGGCAGGCGATCCAGGATTTCCCGTTGCAGGTGCGGCAACTGGTAGCCCGTCCGGGCGGAGATTGCCAGAATCACCCCCGGGATGCCCCCCAACCGCAACAGCTCCTGGTAGGCTGCCTGGCGGCTCTCCCACTCCGCCTGGGGTAGCAGGTCGATCTTATTCAGCGCCAGAAGCAGCGGCGGCTGGTGTTTGAGGGCGCCGATTTTTTGGCCCACGATGCGATCCTCCGGGGTGGGCTCGCCATTGCCATCCACCAGCCACAGGATCAGGTCGGCCTCTTCCAGGGCTGCAGTGGCGACCGCATTCAGGTATTCGCCCAGCTTGTGATGCGGCAGGTGCAGCCCAGGGGTATCGATAAAAACAATCTGGGCGTCCTCCAGGGTGAGGATAGCGAGCTGCCGCCGGCGGGTGGTCTGCGGGCGGGGCGAGACCGCCGCCACCTTTTGGGCCAGGAAGGCATTCACCAGGGTCGATTTGCCGACGTTCGGCCGTCCGGCCACTGCCACATAGCCGGATTTAAAGAGGGGTTGGTTTTCCGTCATAAGTGCTCCGTGTGGGATCTTTTTATCATTATCTCGTCTAAATGAGTAGATTCTAACAAACTTGTTGGGTTAGCGTAGGGTAAGCGTAGGGTAACCGTCAAGTAAAAGAAAAATTGTTCTGGTAATATACTAGTAAGGGCGACTTCTCTTCTTCTCCTCCTTAGAGAGCGCCGGGGTCGGCGTCCCCGGCGCTCACGATTCTAGAAGCTTCTTCTCCTCCTCGTGCCTCCCTCTTTCCAGGGAGGCACACCTTTTGTAGGAGGCCAGACTCACACGCGGATTTCTTTGAACCGATCCTGGAAGGCCTGCTCCAGGCGCTGGAGCAGCTCGGGGCTGGCAGGCATGGGACCGCGGACCCGCCAAATGCTGGGACCGACCACGATTTCGCAGGTCTGCCTTTCCACCTCCACCTGGGTCTGCGTCACCGAGATGGGTGCGCTGGCGCCCTCGATCAGCCAGGCGGGCCGGCGCCCGTGGGGGATCGGGGAGAGCTGGCAGCCCAGGCGCGCCTCGCTGGCGGCGTCATAGATGGCGCAGGAGAGATAGGCAATGGCGCGGGCCGCCAGGTGAGTGGCGGCCTCGTTTGGCAGGGAGGCATCCCACTCGTAGCGCAGGGCGAGCGTGGCTAAGTGAGGGCTATCGATCACCTCGGAAGCCACCAGCCGCAGGCTGCTCGGCTCCCCCGGGGCGCGCTGGCATTCGGTATCGTATGGCTGTGGATAGGCCGGGATGGGACGGAACGAGGCAATGACGGCGTCCCAGGCTGGCTCGTTGCGGGCAAAGGCGGCTGCATCCGGGCAGTACCCCCAGACGTAGTGTTTCTCCCGGCCAAAGGCAAGGCAGTAGGTCTTGGCCCACATCTGCTCCCACATCTTGTGGCGCACCCAAATCTGGTCATGCCCCAGCAGCGAAAACCGGCCAAACTCCAGCTCGCTATAGGCCGGATATTTTTGAGCCATGAGCCGAAAATCGCGCTCGACCTGCTCCGGAGTCGAAGGTTCCTTCACCCACATTTTAGACCATTGGAACAGCTCAAACCGGCTGAGATGATAGGTTTCGCCGCCTTCTTCACACGCCGGCTTGGGCCATTCGCCCGGCAGGGTGATCTCGCACCCGATGAATGGGCTTCGGTCAATCTTCATGCCATAAGTATAAGGGGATTTGGCTGATTGTGTGTCCATTGTAGGGGTCGAGGGAACGGGTCGTCTCGGAATCAGTGTTCATCTGTGTCCCATCTGTGGTTTGCTTTTTTCCCCTGCAGATCGCAACGGATTGGTCTCAAGCGATTCTTTGCCTGGCGGATGGTTTCTGTGATACACTTTTTCTGACCATATTTTTTCCCGGAGGGAATCTATGCCTGAACGCGAAACCTATCCCGTCAATATTGCCGGCGTTCACCGTGATCTGCGCCTGTTTGAAATCAAACCCGGCCTGCGCATTGCCATTCTCAACATCCTGGGCGATACCGAGCTGGTCTCAGCCTGCGCCAGGGCGCTCAGCGAGCGGCTGAAGGACACCGCCTATGACGTCCTGGTCACTGCCGAGACCAAGAGCATCCCGCTGGCGCACGTGCTTTCCCTGGAGACCGGCAAGCCTTATGTGATCCTACGCAAATCCTATAAGCCCTACATGGGCCAGGCGCTGCAGGCCGAGACGCTATCCATCACCACCGGCCAGCCCCAGACACTCTACCTGGATGAAAAAGACTGCCAGCTTGTGCAGGGCAAGAAGGTCATTATCCTCGACGATGTGATCAGCACCGGCTCCACGCTGCAAGGCATGCGCATGCTGATGCAGAAAGCCGGGGCTGAGGTGGCTGGTGAGGCAGCTATCTTCACCGAGGGCGAACGAGCCAAGTGGGCTTCGATCATCGCGCTTGGTCACCTGCCGGTGTTCACCGATTGATCCGCTCAGGTCACCGGGCGATGTTCAGCGATTGCACCAGGGCATCCAGCAGGGCCAGGCTGGGGGTGAAGCTCTCATCTGGCTGGTTGCTGAGCTGTTTTTCTGCCCCGGTGATGTAGTTGGGAAAATCCTCGGCGATTTTGTTATAATCATCCGCCGAGAAGCCCGAGAGATCGTTGGGCAGGGAGGGGTGAGAGGTCGGCAGCACGGCCGAGATGTAGTAGCGGCCATCTGCCGTCAGGCCCTGGAAGCAGTAGAACAGGCTGTAGTTATTGACCGGGGCAGCCGCCTGCCCGTACATGGTCAGGAAACGCACTCCGGATCCGCTCTGGAAATCCAGGTAGCGCACCTTGGCTTGCATCATCTGGGCCGCGTTCCAGATTGGCAGAAAGGGAATGTCTCCTGGGTCAGCCGGCTGCTGCTGGAGCAGGAGCTTCAATTGGTCCACCTGTTCCTGGGCAAAGTCGCTGAGTCTGGCGAACTCGTCCACCGGGTAGATCCAGATATGTGGCTGGTGGAAAGTGCCGACCAGGCGGTAACCGGTGAACTCAAAGGTGTAGGTGGTCGGGGCAATCTCCCAGGGGGGGATATCATTCCCGCTGACCGCCGCAACGGTGCTCGGTTTGACCCCGCTGGCAAGGGAAGGATCATAAGAGAAGCTGATCCCTTCGTAGCTAACATCCGGCTGGGAAGTGGTCGCCGGGGCACGCGTGGGTTCAGGAGGCACGGTAGGCGAAGGCTGTGCAGAGGTAGGCTGGGAAGTTGGCGTTGCGGAGGCCTCTTGTAGTGGAACGGTCGGCGTTGGAGCGGCTGTTGGCGGCTCGATGGTGGCGGTGGGGGGAGCGCCAGCCAGGGGCAGGCTGCAGGCCAGCGCCGTGACGATCAGCAGGACCAGGGGAAGCAGGTAAGGGTTTTTACGCATGAAGCTCCTAATATAAGATTCACCACTAAGGAAACGAAGAGCCATAGAGCTCTTGTTTTGCGTGCCAATATTCGTGCGACCGGTTAATTCATGTCATTATACCTGTAAAATGGGATGCCCTTGGGTTTATAATGATCGCGAGGTGATGATATGACATCTCTGATGCAAACATTAGACCAGCTCACCGCCCCCGGCGAGCTGTTTCTGAAAGAGGAGGAGGGCGCTCTGCGCTGTGTCGCCTGCGCCCACCGTTGCCTGCTGCGCCCCGGCCGGCGCGGTATCTGCCAGGTGCGCTTCAACCGGGAGGGTGAGCTGCGCGTGCCCTGGGGCTATGTGGCGGCGCTGAACGTGGACCCCATCGAGAAGAAGCCTTTCGCTCACCTGCTGCCCGGCAGCGACGTGCTGACCTTCGGCATGCTGGGCTGCGATTTTCATTGCAGCTTCTGCCAGAACTGGGAGATCTCCCAGGAGTTCTGCGACCCCGCCAGCGGCCTGGGCCCGTACAGCATCCAGCGCATCTCCCCGGAGCAAGTAGTGGCGATCGCCCAGCGCAACGGGGCGGAGCTGATCGCTTCCTCCTACAACGAGCCGCTGATCACCAGCGAGTGGGCGGTGGGAATCTTCCGCCTGGCACAAAAGGCTGGCCTGCGTTGTGCCTATGTCTCGAATGGCAATGCCACGCCGGAGGTGTTGGAGTACCTGCGCCCGTACCTGGTGGCCTACAAGATCGACTTGAAGACCATGCAGGATCCGCACTACCGTCAACTGGGCGGGGTGCTGAAGAACGTCCTGGAGAGCATCCAGCGCGCCCACAGCCTGGGCCTGTGGGTGGAGGTGGTGACCCTGGTGGTTCCAGGCTTTAATGACAGCACCGATGAGCTGTGGGAGATGGCGCGCTACCTGGTTTCGGTCTCGCCCGATATCCCCTGGCACGTCACGGCCTTCCATCCTGACTATAAGATGACCGACCGCTCGGGAACTCCAGCCAGCGCGCTGCAACAGGCGGCTGAGATCGGCCAGGAAGCTGGGCTGCACTACGTCTATGCTGGTAACCTGCCGGGAAGGGTGGGCTCACTGGAGGATACCTTCTGTCCGAACTGCCAGACGCGCCTGATCCAGCGCCGCGGCTATGTCATCCTGGATTACCAGATCACCGCCCAGGGCACCTGCCCCAAGTGCGGCAGGCAGGTTGCCGGGGTGTGGAGCGCGCATCCCGAGCAGGTGAGGCGCGGTGGGTGGGGCATGCCACGCCAGGCTGGAATGTAAAAAGGTTCGCCTTCCCGCCACCGTGGAGCTTACTGCTCACTCAAAGCCAGCACCTGTCCACCCGGGTGAGGAGCCTGGCCCTCAAAGTTGCGCAACACCAGGTCCTGGTAGTGCTCGCACTGCAGGGCGTGGTTGAAGAAATCCGGCAGGCCTTCCTCCCACCCCACTTTGAAATCCTGCAGCGTCAGCCCCTTGAAATAGCGGCCGTAAACTGCGGGGATATCATGCTGGAAGAGCGCCTGGGAGAGATCGGCGACGCCCCGCAGGTCGAAGTTACCGCCGTAGGATAGGTGCAGCGGGCTGTTGGTGATGCGCAGGCGGAAGTTCGTGAAGACGATCTCCTCCAGGATGCTTTCGGGGCAGCCATACAGCACAATGCCGCTCTCCGCCTCAGCGCTGACGTTGGTGAAGCGCACATTGCGGATGCGCCCGAGCTGGTGAGCATGCGGGTCCTGCGGCATGGCAGAGATTTGCACCGGCTCACCTTTGCCCCACCAGTGACCGGTGACCAGGCGCGTCTGCAGGACCAGGTTGGAGAACAGGATGTTCTCCACCGATCCCTCGCCGCGCACGTGGATACAGATACCGCGGTTGGAGCGGATCACCAGGTTGTTGAAGGTGCAGTCGCGGCTTTCGCCGGCGTGGTAACCCACCCGGATACCGGAGGAGTGCGAAGAGAGGGTGCAGTTGCTGACTGCCAGCATCTGCGAGCCAAACACGGCGATGCAATCATCGCCGGTGTCGATATCGCAATCGGCGATGCGCACGCGCTGCGAGCGGCACACGTCGATACCGTCGTCGTTGGGCACCCGCCGGTCGCTGGCCTGGCTGTTGATGTGCACTCCCAGCACCGCCACGCTCTCACAGGCGTAAATATTGACCGTCCAGGTGGGCGAGTTCTGGATGGTCACACCGCTGAGCAGCACATTCTTGCAGTTGAAGAAGCGCAGCAGGTTGCCCGGGCGTTCGCCGTGCGCCAGGGGGCCGTGCTGGGTTCCGAAGCGCGGGTGCATGAAATCCTGCCCCTGGCGGGTGTAGCGGATATCGGTATCTTGACCGTGATGCAGCTCGCTATGCGAGACGAAGGTAAAACCGCTCCCATCGACCGTCCCGCGCCCGGTGATGGCGATATTGACGGCCTCGCGGGCGGTGATGAAGCCTGCCCGGCCCGATTCTCCCGTGCGCCGGTCATTTTCGAGCGGGTAATCCTCCAGCCTTTGGCTGGCCTGCAGAGTGGCTCCGGCCTCCAATTGCAGGGTGACGTGCGAACGCAGCTCGAGCGGGCCACTGACATACACTCCAGGTGGCACCCAGACTGTCCCGCCACCGGCTGCGGCGCAGGAATCGATGGCGTTCTGGATGGCTACGGCGTTATTGGGGGTTTGAGGGTTTGCTCCATATTCAAGGATGTTATAGGTTTTCATGTCAGCTCCTTTCGTGGTCCCGCTGCCAGGGCCATTGGCGGCGGGTGGCAGTGCGTGGGCGCTTCGAGTCCCATTCTTTGATGTAGTGGTAAGCCAGCCGCAGGTTCTCCGGCGGCACCTCCACGCCGGTGACATTGCTGGTCATCATGAAGATGCCATGCCCGCCATCGCTGAAATCCAGGAAATAATCCACCTCCTCGCGGATATCGTGGGCATCACCGAAGGGCAGGGTGCGCGAGACGGACAGGCCTGGGAAGAACAGCATCTCCTCGCCTTGCAGGCTGCGGCGGCGCTTCAGATCATAGGGATCGACTCCCAGTTCGTATTGGAAGCCCTGAAAGCCGCTGAAGCCGGTGGCGATGAAATCATCCACCAGCGGGCGGACGTCACCATCACAATGGTGGATAAAGCGCACGCCAATCTCCAACAGCGGCTCGATGATCATGCGCACGGTCGGCAGGTAATGCTGACGCAGGAATCTGGGCGAGACCATCGGCCCCTGGTTATTGCACAGGTCCTCGCCACAGAACATCAACGGTACCAGGTCATACTCCCGGTACAATTGCGCCAGGATCTTCGCCCGCTGGCGGGAGTGCAGGCTCTTAGCCCAGTAGATTTTGCCAACTGCCTCGGGGTAGAGGGCGCAGGCCATCAGGAAGGCGGTGTAACCGAACTCGGTGTAGAGCGGGAAATGCCCGCCGATCTCCCAGAAGTTGGGGATCGGCTCGATGCCCTCCCAGGTCTGGAAGGCGGTGGTGAAGTATTCCCGGTAATGTTGCTCCTCGGCGGCCTGGTCGAAGCTGGCCAGGATCTCTTTTTCGCTGTCAGGCAGGGCATTGGCCCGTTCGAGCAGCGCCTCCGGTGGGGTGCCAGCAAACTCGGCGTCCAGCACCGGGTTGGCGGTGCGAATCTGTTCCAGGCTGGTGGGGACGTTGATGCCGATCATGCCATCCACGTCCAACGCCTGGTAGGCACGGATGGCGCCCTTCAGCGGATCAGCCAGGTACTGCTTGACCGGGATTCCGGCGATCTGTGCCAGGTTGCGCGCCCCGCCGATCCAGCCGCCCAGGGTGGGCACCTGGTCGATCTCCTGGCCTTTCACCTGGCGCAGCAGGCGTTCTTTTTTGCTGAGCTGTCTCATAAAGACCTCTTCTGGATTCCCGATTATAATCATTATATCCTCGAACATAAGTTGAAACCTACGGAGACTGGCATGGATGAAAAGATGGTTCTGATCGGCGCAGGCAGCGCCATGTTTACACGTGGGCTGGTGGCGGATATGATCCGCTCGGGCGTGAAAGCCGAGCTTTCGCTGGTGGATATCGACCCACAGGCGCTGGAGGTGGCGCAGCGCATGGCTGAAAAGATGGTGCAGGCCAGGCAGGCCCCCATCCGCATCCGGGCGGCTGTGGATCGCCGCCAGGTGTTGCCCGGGTCAACGGTGGTGGTGACCACCATCGGTGTGGGTGGGCGGCGCGCCTGGGAGCAGGACGTCTTCATTCCGCGCAAGTATGGCATTTACATGCCGGTCGGCGATACCACCGGTCCGGGCGGCACCTCGCGCGCCCTGCGCATGATCCCCGCCATGGTGGAGATCACCCGCGACGTGCTCGACCTGGCCCCGCAGGCGCTCTACTTCAACTATGCCAATCCGATGGCGGTGGTCTGCCGGGCGGTGCATAAGGCCACCGGAGCCAGGATGACCGGGCTATGCATCGGGGTCTTTGAGGTGCATCACTACCTGGCGGGTGTTTTAGGGGTTGACCCGGCCGATTTCCAGTTCCAGGCGGTGGGGATCAACCACATGACCTGGTTCTACGATATGAAGGTCAAAGGGCAGGATATCCACCCTCGCCTGCACCAGATTGCTGCCCAGCGCCTGGCGGCTGCACCAGCCGCCGATATCCCGGTGGTGGAAGGGCGGGATGCTCCCAGGCCGGTCCCCCCAGATGGCAGCGCGGTGGCCAGCGACAACCCGTTCAGCTGGAAGCTGTTCCAGGTGTTCGATGCCTTCCCGGCTGTGCTCGACCGGCACGTCTCCGAGTTCTACCCGCAGTTCTTCCGCGAGGGCGTTTACTACGGCCGGCGCCTGGGCGTGGCCGAAAATGCCTTCAGCTTCGAGAACACCATCTACTGGGGAGATAAAATCTATGAAGAGATGCGCGCCGAGGCCTTCAATCCCGCCCCACTGGCGCCGGATTACCTCGACCGGGTGGGAGGCGAGCATGAGCAGTTGATGGAAATCCTGGATTCGATCCGCAATGACCGGGGCAAGCGCTTCTCGGCCAACCTGCCCAACACCGGCCAGGCGCCGAACTTACCGCTCGGGTTGGTGGTGGAAGGCCCGGCGATCGCCGATGCGCACGGAGTGCGGCCGGTAGCCGTCTCACCCTTGCCCAGCGGGTTGGTCGGCACGCTGGCGACGCGCTTCCAGTGGGTGGAGGTGACAGCCGAAGCCGCCCTGGAGGGCAGCCGCGAGAAATTCCTCCAGGCCCTGGTGTTGGATGGAGCGGTGCGCTCGATCGACCAGGCTGAGCAACTGGCCGATGAGCTGCTGGCGGCGCACCGCCAGTATTTGCCACAGTTCAAAGGCGAAGGATGAGCGAGAGAACCGCAAAGTTAAGACAACATATTCACGCCATGCTGGACGCGGGTGTGCGCCGTACTACCTTCTACCCATTGATCAGCCAGTCGCTGGGGCAGACCCGCGGCCAGCCCCGCCCGATCCGGCGCGCCAGGGCGTTTGCCCATCTGTTGGATCACGTGGACCAGGTGGTGCTGCCCTATGAGCTGCTGGCTGGCTCCATCACCGGGATGTGGCCATTGGTGGAGGAGTATCCCACCCTTGAACAGCAAGTGCAGGAAGGGCGCCAGGTGGTCGCGGAGTACCTGCAGCAGCGCCAACACCACCCTCCTACCTGGGCAGTGGAACGCTGGGCGCTGATGGCACGCGACCACTACGATGCCCGCATTCGATTTTCCGACCTGCAGCAGGTGGCTCAACGCCTGGCGTTGGAATTCAATGGCAACCACCAGCTCCCCTATGCCGAGCTATACCGGGTTTTGGAGAACCATTTCGTGTTCGATTACGGCGAGCAGGTGCGCCAGAACCTGGCCGAGCTGCCCTGGTTTGCTTCTAACCATCTCTGTTTGGACTTCAAGAAAGCCCTGCAGCGCGGCCTGGGCAGCCTGCGACAGGAGATCCTGGAGCGCCGGTCTGAGAACAGCGAAGGAGCCAAACAGGAATTCTATGACTCGACCCTGATCGCCCTGGATGCCGCCATGCGCTTCATCCACCGCTATGCGCTCACCCTCCGGCAGGCAGCCACCCAGTCCGAGCCTGAGCGGGCCAGAGAGCTCTTGCAGATGGCTTCCACCTGCGATTGGATCGCCGAGCATGCCCCGCAGACTTTCCGCCAGGCCATCCAACTGGTCTGGATGATCCACCTGATCAGCAACATCGGCGGCGGGGCAGCCATGTCCTTTGCCCGCTTTGACCAGTACCTGGTTCCCTTCTACCAGCGCGACCTGACCACCGGGCAGATCACCCGGGATGAAGCCAGGGAGCTGATCGCCCACCTGTGGCTGAAGACCAACGAGCCCAAGATGCGCACGGTGCAAAGCCTGACGCTTTCCGGCCTCACCCGCAGCGGGCAGGATGGCACCAATGACCTGACCTACCTATGCCTGGAGGTCGTGGCCGAGGTCTGCGAACCTTATCCCAATACCTGCGTGCGGATGCACAAGGATAGCCCCGTTGCCCTATGGGAGAAGGTGATCGACACGCTGCTGGTCGGCATCGGCCAGCCGCAGATCTTCAACGACAATGCCATGCTGATGGGGCTGGCACGGGCGGGTTTCCCGGCGGAAGATGGGCGCGATTACTACCCGATGGGCTGCGTGGAGGTGATGTTGGAAGGGCTGCAGCCCACTTACCAGCTCGCGATGGGGGTGGTTTTCCCAGGCTTGCTGGAGGCGGTCTTCAACAACGGCGGGTTGAATTATGCCGGCGAACCCGGCTACCCGACCGGCGAGCTGGCTTCCTTTCAGACCTTTGACTCTTTCCTCAATGCCTATCTAACCCAGGTGCGCTGGCGGGTGAGCGAATCAATCCGCGATGCCGAGACGCGTTACCTGCATGCCCCCAAAGAGCAGTACGATCCCTTTGCCTCGATCCTGGTGGAAGACTGCCTGGAGAAGGGCGTGGATGTCTGCCAGGGTGGGGCGCGTTACCCGGCCTGCTTCACCATCAACGGCCTGGGGTTCGGCACGGCTATCGATTCACTGGCGGCGATCAAGACCATCGTCTATGACCGCCAGCAGTACTCCCTGCCACAGCTCAAGGCGATGCTGGCGCGGGACTTCGCCGGTGAAGAGCCAGCCCGGGTGCTGCTTGCCAGCCACCCCCCGGCCTACGGTAACGACCTCGAAGAGGTGGATTGCATCGCTCGCCAGGTTTACCACGCCTTCGCTGACACCATCCTGGATTACCACTCTCCTATCGGCGCCTTCTTTTTGCCGCAGATGTTCAGCTATAACTCGCACATCAATCGCGGCGAGATCACTGCCGCTACACCCAACGGTCGGCGGCGCGGTGCAGCGCTCAGTGACGGCCCAGGACCCTCGCAAGGCCGGGATGAGCGCGGGCCTACCTGCCTGATCAACTCGATCACGGGCATGGATGGCAGCAAACTGATCGGCGGCTGCGGTTTCAACATCAAGCTCAGTCCCGATTTCGTCCACGGCCCGGATGGGCGCAATATTCTTAAATCCTTGCTGCTCACCTACCTGCAGAAAAACGGGATGCAAATCCAGGTCAACCTGGTAGATCAGGACACCCTGCGCAAAGCGCAGCAATCGCCGGAGCAGTACCGCAACATTATCGTGCGCGTGGCTGGCTATTGCGAGTACTTCACCAACCTGGATCGCAAGCTGCAAGATGAGATCATCCGCCGCACGGCGCAGCTTGAACCTGCCAAGAACTGAGCCAGAAACGCCGTTTTAGGAGATAGAATTTCATGAAAGCCGTCGCAGCCACCGCCCCCGGAAAAGTTGAAGTTGTCGAGATCCCCATGCCCGAAATCCAGGACTACGAGTGCCTGGTCAAAGTGAGGGCGTGCGGGCTGTGCAACGGGACCGACTTGAAGATCATCGCCGACGAGGTGAGCGCCTTCCCGGTCGAATTTCCGGTCATCCTGGGCCATGAAGGGGTGGCGGAAGTGGTGCAGGTGGGCAAAAAGGTCAAGAATCTGCGGGTGGGCGAGGTTTACCTCAATGTTTTTGGGCGGATCATGCCTGGCACCCCTTATAAAAGCATGTGGGCTAACATGGTGGAGTATGGCGTCCTGCCCGATTTCCAGGTCATGGAAGAGCTGGGCCTCGCCCGCCCGCCGTGGGGAGAGCTGCATCCTCTCCCGCCGGAGATTGACCCGCTGGATGGCGGGGTGATCCTGACCCTCAAAGAGTGCTTCAGCGCCATCCGCAATTTCGGCTTCCAACCCGGCCAGGCCGCCCTGGTCTATGGGGATGGCCCGGTGGGCCTGGCGCTGGTGAATTTTCTGCGCCTGGCGGGCGCGGAGTGGGTCGGTTGCGTGGGCCACCAGCCCCAGCGCCTGGCGTGGATCGCCAATCGTTCTGAGCCGGACCTGCTGCTCAACTCGCACAACGCGTCCATCGCGGAGCGGCTGGGAGAGCGGCACCTGGACCTGGTGATCGACGCGGTAGGCTCCACCGAGGTTATCCGGCAGGCTTCTCATCTGCTCAAACCGGGCGGCAAGGTGGGCGTATTTGGGGTGATCAAAAAGAAGGATGCGACCCTCTCTTTGTTGGACCTGGCCAACCACACATCAATCCACATGTTGAACTGGCCCTACCGCGAGCATGCTGTGCACGATGAGATTATTGAGCTGATTCTGCAAGGCAAGATCCGCCCCAAAGATTATTACAGCCACGTGCTGCCAATCGACGAGGCAGCCCGGGCGGTGGAGATGGTGAAATCGCGGCAGGCTTTCAAAGTGGTGCTGGCGATGTGATCTACCAGGATCGCCGGGGGATGCAACGAGACCTTTCCGCCCGAGCCTGTTCTCCTGCACCTTTCAGGAGGAGGATCCCGCTGGCTGGAAGACCCACAGGTCCAGAAGAGGCAGGGGATCGTTGGAGCGGCGCTTGCTCAGGGCGTGGTGCTCGAGGGCCCGCATGGCCTCCTGGAAGAACTCCGGCGTGGCCTGCATCTGTTGCAAGGCGTGGCGGGTGAGCCGGTCGGCGCTGTGATTGTAACGGCGCGGCACCCACTGCCAGGAAAGGTCCCTGAATTTCCAGGCTAGCTGTTGCGCCTTGCGGTGAAGAGGCCGGACGGAACCCGAGCGCACTTCGGCCAGCCCCAGCATCTGGTCAATGACTGTCTTGGCATCCCCCACGATGTGGATCGATTCTTTTTGGATGCCCATATCGCGCAGCGCCTCCAGACCTTCGATCAACGCCAGGTATTCCGCCACATAGGAAGAGGCATTCTTCTTTCTGCCGGACGCGCCATGTCCCCGGGCGACTTGAACCCGATCCTTCTCGATCAGCCAACCGTAGCACATGAAGCCGACGTTGCCGAGGCTCTCCTCGAACTCTGCCAGCCGGCGGTACAATCCATCAAAGTAGAGGGAATACATGCAACTGGTCCTTTAAAAACCACAGCCGGCGGTAGTAGATGGACCGACGGTCGTGGTTGCGGGGGGGTGTGGGTCACTGCCTAACGATAATCTGGAGGTGATAGATCTCAATTCCTTTGCCTGTAATGTGCAGTGATGTACTCTTATTATGACAAAAAAAAGGAAATAATCAAGGGTTTTTGCTTTACAGTTTTGCAAGGATTAGAAAGAAGTTATTTTTTTATTACGGCAATTTTCCCCAGCCTGGCAAACCCTTGAAGCGGCGCACATGCCCTGGAAGGGTCATTCCGAAGCCAGTGCCACTCCTGGATCCAGGGGGGCGGTATTATCCTCGTGACGCGGCTCGCGCAGCCACCAGCTCAAGAGCGACCCGCCCAGCAGCGAAAAGAGGAAAGCCACCAGGAAGAGAGGTGGGTAACCCAGCCAGGTCGCCAGCCAGCCGCCGATCAGTGGAGCGAAGGATCTGAACGGCGCCAGCAAGGTGTTGGTCAGGCCGATATAGGTCGGGCGGTCTTCAGGGGCGCAGAACTCCAGGATGATGTTCAGCCCGGAGACATTATCGCCGGCCCCCACTGCCCCCACCATGAAGAAGATCACCCACAGGACGAGAGGGGATGGAATCAGCAGGGCTGCCAGGGCTGCCAGAGCCATGGCGAAGGTCGAGCCCGCCAGCACCAGCTTGTGGCCTTTGCGATCTCCCAAAACTCCCCACAGCAGGTTCATCACGGTCTGGCTGCCCACCAGCGTGGCAGTGAGCGCGCCGGCCTGGGCGCCGCTCACGCCAAAACGCTCGGCGCCGTAGACGATGAAAAAGCCGGAGGCCATGCCGCCCAGGTTGGCGACCGAGCGGCTGATGAGAAAGGCCAGGTAGTTGCGATCGCGCCTGAGCAGCCTGGGGAGACGCTTAAAATAGGACCACAGGCTGGTCTGGGGCTTCACGACGGGGCTATCTGCCTCGCGGTTGAGCGATAATCCCCAGTAAGAGAACATCAGGGCGATAAATGCCAGGACAAAGCACAGGGCATAGTTGGTTGGGAAAGCCCACTCCGTCAGAATCGTCCCTGCCAGGGCCGACCCGGCAATGCCCATGAAAGCCCCCAGGCCAAAGCTGACCCCGGCCCACAGGCCGCGGTATTGCAGCGGAATGGCTTTGGCGATCAGGTCATACCAGGCTGGCGTGGTCACCCCGGCGGAGGTGGAAGCCGCCAACAGGAAGAAATACATCAGCCCCAGCGTCAGGGCAGGGGAAGAATTGGCAAATAGCGCCACTGCCAGGCCAATAAACAGCCAGGGCAGGCGTTCGCCAAATCCTGAGACCCACATGATAAAGGGTTTCTTGCGGCGCAGGCCTTCGGCATAGCTGGCGGTGAAAAGCTGGGGCAGCAGAAATCCCAGGCTGAAAAGAGTCGGCACCAGCCCGACCGCAATTTTCGATGGCGTAAGCCGGCTCACCAGCAGGGGCAGGATGGTGGAAGTGGAAACCAGGTTCATCCCCAGCATGTAGAAGGAGATATCCATCATATTGACGGCGAAGTTCCAACGGAAGTTGGCCTCTTCGGGTTTACGGGCTTGGGCGGTGTCAGCTTCAGAATTCATATTCAGTTGCCACCAAAAGGGGGAAAAAGAAATTCCACCCGTTAATAAAGGATCAAAACACCTCGATCATAAAACATCCACCGGTTGGCGTCAAGCGTGGAAGTGGCCCTGCAAGTGACTTCACCGCGCCACGACTCTCCTTGAGGAAGAAATCCGGCTGCCGGTCATCAGGTTTATGAAACCACAGGGATCTCACGATTTTATGGGGTTCCAGCATCCTGAGGACACAAAAAAGGGATATTGAAAGGGCTTCAGCAATGAAAGGTATAATAAACCTGACCTATTTCCTATAAAGGAGCGTGCTATATGCAGACCCGCAAACTGGGTTGGACTGGATTGGATTTTTCCGAGCTTGGCCTGGGCACCTGGGCGATGGGCGGTGGAGATTGGGCCTTTAGCTGGGGGCCGCAGGATGACCAGCTTTCCATCGACACCATCCACCGGGCGTTGGAGCTGGGTGTGAACTGGATCGATACGGCTGCCATCTATGGGCTGGGCCATTCGGAGGAGATCGTCGGAAAGGCGGTGCGCGACTTGCCTGCCCGACCCTGGGTGGCGACCAAATTCAGCCGGCGCTGGGATGCCCAGGGTGCGCCCTATAGCGACATCAAGCCGGCCAGTATTCGCCAGGAGGTGGAAGATAGCTTGCGCCGCCTGGGATTTGAGCCAATTGATCTCTATCAGATGCACTGGCCGCGCCCCGAGGAAGACCTGGAAGATGCCTGGGCCACCGTGGCAGACCTGGTTCGGCAGGGCAAGGTGCGCTATGCCGGGGTGTGCAATTTCAACGTGGAGCAGCTCAAGCGCATCCAGCCAATCCATCCGGTGGCTTCGCTGCAGCCGCCCTACAGCATGTTGCGCCGCGGATTGGAAGGCGGATTGCTCGATTATTGTGCCCAAAACAACATCGGCGTGGTGGTTTATAGCCCGATGCAGAAGGGTTTGCTGACCGAGAAGTTGACCCGCCCCTGGGTGGAGAGCCTGCCCCCCGACGATCACCGCCGCCGAGATGCCGATTTCCTGGAGCCGCGCCTCACCCGCCACCTGCGCCTGGTGAAGGGATTGCAGGCATTGGCCAGGCCGCACGGCCATTCGGTGGCCGAGCTGGCCATTGCCTGGACGTTGCGCCATCCGGCGATCACCTCGGCCATCGTCGGTGCCCGCAAGCCGGCGCAGATCGAGGAGACGGTGCGCGCCAGCGGCTGGGCGTTGACCCCGGCTGAGCTGGAGCGGATCGAGGAGCTGCTGGCCCAGGTTGGATAATGGGCGTTCCTGAACCGCATTCCCGCCATTCGATCCGCCTGAAAGGTTATGATTACACCCAGGCCGGGATGTATTTCGTCACGCTCGTAACCCGGGGGCGGGAATAAGTATTTGGGGAGATAGAGGGCGATTCCTGTCCATTGAACCAGTTCGGCATCATCGCGAAGGTTGAATGGCAGAAATTGAAGACCCGTTTTCCGCGGGTGGACCTGGATGAATATATCGTGATGCCCAACCACGTGCATGGCATTATTGTGATTTTGGAGGGCGAATCCGCGGGCGATTCCCTTGACGATTCCGTAGGGGCGAGGCAAAAAGAGTCTCGCGCATCGTTAGAGTCGTATCTTGCCTCGCCCCTACTAGATACACCCTCGCCCCTACATGGGATGCCATCCAAAATCCCACATGGTGCGCCCACCAGTTCGTTGGGCGCCATCGTCGGGGCTTACAAATCCACATTACCCCGCCTGGTCAATGCCTTCCGCCGCACGCCGGGCGCCCTGCTCTGGCAACGCAACTACTATAAACACGTGATCCGCAATGACGAGGACCTGGCCCGCATCCGCCGCTACATCCGCGAAAATCCTGCGCTCTGGGCGACTGACCGGGAAAACCCGGCCGGAGTGAAATCACCCAAAAGGATCCCTCCATGCTGACCGAATGCACTGCCAGACTGCCCGAAATTCTGCTCCCCCAGCCATCCTGGCACCCCTATCCCACCGCTGCCGAACGCCGGGCCTGGGATGGGCTGCCACCCGAGGTGCGCCAGGTGATCCTGCAACGCGGCGAGAAATTCCTGGGCTTCTCCTACCCGGCCCTGCCGGCCACGCTCTACCTGGAGTTCGCCCGCAACGGCAACCGGACGCGCTTCCAGGACCCTTACTACGCTCGCCGTGAGGCGCTGGAGAGCCTGGTACTTGCCGAGTGCGTGCAGGGTGAGGGGCGTTTTCTGGAGACCATCGGCGATGGCATCTGGACGATCTGCGAGGAAAGCTCCTGGTGCCTGCCGGCCCATATCAGCGTGCAAAAGGCAGGCATCGGGCTGCCGGATGTCAGCGAGCCGATCGTGGACCTGTTCGCCGGCGATACGGTCGCCCTGCTGGCCTGGAGTGACTACCTGCTGGGAGAGCAATTGGACCGCGTCTCTCCGCTGGTGCGCCCGCGCATCCGCTATGAAGCCAAGTGCCGTGTGCTCGATCCCTGCCTGGAGCGGGATGATTTCTGGTGGATGGGCTTCAACCCAGGCGACCACGGGATCAACAACTGGAATCCGTGGATCAACTCCAACTGGCTGGCGGCTGTGCTGCTGCTGGAGGAAGATGGGCAGCGGCGGGAGAGCGCAGTGGCCAAGAGCATGCGCAGCCTGGAGCGTTTTATCGATAGCTATGGTGAAGCGGGCGGTTGTGACGAGGGCCCGGGCTACTGGGGGTGGGCGGCGGCCTCACTTTTTGAATGCCTGGAGCTGCTCTACCGCGCCACCGGTGGAGTGGTCAATCTCTATTCCCAGCCGAAGATCCAGAACATGGGGCGCTTTATCTACCGCACCCACATTCACGACCGTTACTATGTCAACTTTGCCGATG
>Ga0315268_10001058_pt1 | contig 32118 bp, 35 predicted proteins | sample C1_top_MG_FD_204535 | JGI IMG/M metagenome (GOLD analysis project Ga0315268, IMG submission 204535) | Sediment microbial communities from Yellowstone Lake, YNP, Wyoming, USA - C1_top | ecosystem: Environmental > Aquatic > Freshwater > Lake > Sediment | place: USA: Wyoming | collected 2017-08-01
GAGGGTCTGTGACCGCCACCACTTGCATCACTCCAGACTCAATGAGTTTGGCGATGCGCTGGCGGACGGCTGCCTCAGATAGCCCCACGGCCACCCCGATCGCGGCATAGGGCTTGCGCCCGTCGATCTGGAGCTGCTCGATAATCGCCCGCGAAATGTCGTCCAAAACCGGGCGGTGTTTGATGGCCATGGCTAACTCTCTCGCATCTTTGAGCCGAAAGCAAAGGAATCCGCAGATTTTGCCCCCTTTCACAACGAAATCCGCATATTTCGGGACAAAAAACGGGCAAATTCGTGGTGGGGGCTATTCAGAGCGCGATTCTGGGCGTACCCTCGCCTCACAATCGATCGGGCTTCTAAGGGAGAAAATGAATGGAAAAGCTGTTTAGTTTCGTCAATGGTCAAGAGGTTGTCAGCTCGTCGGGAGAGACGACCCCAATCACCAACCCAGCCACGGGCGAGGTCTATGCCCAAGCGCCGAAGTCCAACAAGAACGATGTCGACAGTGCGATGCGTGCGGCGTCAACCGCATTTGAAACGTGGAGCCAATCAACTCCAAGTGAGCGCCAGCGCGCGCTCTTGAAGATTGCAGATGCACTAGAAGATCGAGCCGAAGAGATTGTTGCAATTGAGAGTAAAAATACCGGCAAGCCATTGGCAGTCACAATGTCTGAAGAAATTCCACCAATGATTGATCAAATCAGATTCTTCGCTGGTGCTGCGCGCAATCTGGAAGGCAAATCTGCTGGTGAATACATGCACGGCATGACATCTTTCATTCGTCGCGAGCCTATTGGCGTATGTGGGCAAATCACTCCTTGGAATTACCCGATGATGATGGCAGTGTGGAAGTGGGCGCCAGCAATTGCAGCCGGCAATACCGTTGTCTTGAAACCAAGTCACACAACTCCTGCGAGCACTGCATTCATGGCGAAAGTAATGGCCGAGTTTCTTCCGACTGGCGTGTTCAACGTTCTCTGCGGAGAGCGGGAAACTGGACAAGCGTTAGTTGTACATGAGACGCCAGCTATGGTGTCAATAACTGGATCCGTCCGAGCGGGTATAGACGTGGCGACAAATGCGGCCAAAGATGTCAAGAGAGTTCATCTTGAACTTGGCGGAAAAGCTCCAGTCGTAGTATTTAATGATGCAAACCTCGAGAGTGCGGCAGAGGCTATTGCACTCGCTGGCTATTTCAATGCTGGTCAGGATTGCACGGCCGCTACTCGCGTAATTGTGCAGGCGGGCGTCTATGACCAGATGGTCGCACTACTCGCCGATCAAGCGACAAACAAGATTGCTATTGGTATGCCCAACGAAGATGTGCTCGTCGGGCCGGTCAATAATGTTAATCAACTTGCCACCGTAAGTGGTTTCCTCGAGAGGGTTCCATCTCATGCGCGGGTCATGGCCGGGGGATCTCAACTAGATCGCCCAGGATTCTTCTTCCCGCCCACCGTGGTTGCCGATCTTCGCCAAGACGACGAGATGATCCAAAAGGAGATTTTCGGACCAGTGATCACTATTCAGAAGTTCCAGACCGAGGCTGAGGCTATTTCGATGGCCAACGGCGTCGAGTATGGTCTCGCATCCAGTGTCTGGACTCGAGACCACGGTCAGGCGATGCGCCTATCTAAGGCACTTGATTTCGGCGTCGTATGGATTAACACCCATATTCCTATCGTTGCCGAAATGCCTCACGGCGGGTTCAAAAGATCTGGATACGGAAAGGATCTTTCCGGGTATGGATTTGAGGACTACACAAGAATCAAACATGTTATGACAAATATCAACGCATAACGTGAAAAGAGTGCGGGGAGGGCATAAACTCCCCGCATTGAATTCCCCATTTAATGAATACGAAATGAAGGCCAGATAACTTTCCAACTATGACCACGATACGAAAGAGGAGTTGCAATGCCTAAGAATGACCCGATCTCTCCAAAAACACTCGAACTCATTCGGGCGCAGATGTCTCGGCGTGGTTTCATCGCTGGTGCTGGCGGACTCGGTGCTGCAGGACTTCTAGCAGCATGCAGCACGTCATCGCCGAAATCTTCGGCAAGTGGCTCACCAAGCCTGCCAGCTGACACTGGTGGCACAGTTCGTTGGGCAAACTGGACTTTGTATTTAGATTATGACTCCAAGACTAAGAAGTACCCAACTCTTGAGGCGTTTCAGAAGCAGAGCGGCATAAAAGTTAACTACCTAGAAGATGTCAACGATAACAACGAGTTCTACGGCAAGGTTCAAGGACAACTCAAGCTCGGCCAAGATATTGGCTATGACATCGTCACCCTTACCGACTGGATGGCCGGCCGCTGGGTTCGCTTGGGTTATACCCAACCACTTGATTCGACTAATCTTCCTAACAAGAAGAATATTCTCCCTGTATTGGAGAATGTGGGCTTCGATCCAGGGCGCAACCACTCTTTGACATGGCAGAGCGGCTTTGCTGGTTTCGGTTGGAACAAGCAGAAACTTCCACAGGGCGTGAAATCCCTCGATCAACTTTTCGCTCCCGAAAACAAAGGCAAGGTAGAAGTTCTTTCTGAAATGCGCGACACCATGGGAATTATTTTGCTATACCAGGGCGTCGATATTGAGAAGCCATTTACCGAGGCACAGTTCATGAACGGTATCGACTTCTTGCAGAAGAAGATTTCAGATGGCTTCATTAGAAAGGTTGCGGGCAACAGTTACAAGGAAGACCTCATCAGCGGTGACGCGGTGGCTGTCATAGGTTGGTCCGGAGACTTGTTCCAGTTGAATAGCGATAATCCCAGTAAATTTGATTTCGCCGTTCCTGAAAGCGGTGGAACTCTATGGAGCGACAACATGATGATTCCATCAACTTCACACAACAGGAAAAATGCTGAAAAGGTGATGAACTACTACTACGAACCAGCAGTGGCTGCTCAAGTGGCTGCGTACGTCAACTACATCTGTCCAGTAGTTGGTGCTCAGGCTGAAATGGAGAAGATCGACCCTAAGCTTGCTGCCAGCCCGTACATCTTCCCGGATGCGGCTGCTCTGTCTAAGGTGAAGGTATTCCGTTCCTTGACCCCAGCTGAAGACACGACTTTCACTACCGCCTTCCAGAAGGCCACCGGCAACTAAGTGGCCGATGCTTCCTCCTCATCGCACGGGGATTTAAAACTTACCCGCGTTAGTAAGGCATTCGGCGATTTCACTGCCGTTGATGACCTCACCCTTACGATCCCCGAAGGATCGTTCTTCGCCCTGCTTGGGCCATCTGGTTGTGGCAAGACGACAACGCTTCGAATGATCGCTGGCTTAGAGGAACCAACGGCTGGTTCCATTTACATCGGTGATACAGACATCACTACAAAGAAGCCATACCAGCGGCCGGTTAATACGGTCTTTCAAAACTATGCCCTTTTCCCCCATCTGAGTATCTACGAAAACGTCGCCTTCGGTCTTCGTCGTCGTGGAGTCAAGGACGTGAAGGAGCAAGTGGAGAAAGTGCTCAAGTTAGTAGAGCTTCCTCACCTGGCCGACCGAAAGCCAACGCAGTTATCAGGAGGACAGCAACAACGTATTGCGCTCGCTCGTGCAATTGTTAACCGCCCTGCCTTGCTGCTTCTGGATGAGCCTCTTGGCGCACTCGATCTGAAATTGCGCCGGCAGATGCAGATTGAGTTAAAGTGGATTCAAACTGAAGTCGGTCTGACTTTCGTACACGTAACCCACGATCAAGAAGAGGCCATGACTATGGCTGACACGATTGCGGTTATGAACGAGGGGCGCATCGAGCAGATGGGTTCCCCTGCTGAACTTTACGAATCCCCACGTACGGCATTTGTTGCTAACTTCCTGGGTCAGTCCAATCTCATTCGCGGGGAAGTCTCGTCAAGTGATGCCGATCGCTCTGTTGTCGAAGTTCATGGCCAGAAAATAGCCGTACTCAAGTCACGTAACACCGCAGAGGGTAAATCTATTCTGATCGGCATTCGTCCAGAGAAGATCCGCATCACATTGCCAGGGGATCCATGCATTGGAAACGTCCTGACAGGCGGAATCGTCTCGGATGTCTCATTCGTAGGCGTGAGTACTCAATACGTAGTCGAGATGCCGTGGAAGCAGGACCTGATGGTCTTCGAGCAAAATGACGGTGGAACTCCGACACTGCGCCCTGGCGATCCAGTTTCGCTCTCGTGGAATCCGCCGTTCACATTTGGTCTGGATGGATCAGAAGACGTGAACGCTGGTTCCGAAGTGGATGATCCAGCGTAATGGCCTTTCTTCAAAGCGCCGTAACCCGTGCAGGCTCTTTCACAGGGAAAAAAGGGCGTCTGCCGTACCTATTGTTGCTGCCGGGCATGCTCTGGCTGTTCACCTTCTTTGTACTTCCCATCATCAACTTGGCTGGGACGTCCACCCAGACGCCAGTTGTTGGAGGCGACGTTGGGCAATATGTACAGACTTTCCGACTAGCAAACTACATTGATGCCTTCAATGTTGCACGGCCGCAATTCGCACGTTCATTCATCTACGCCTTCCTTGCGACGATTCTGGCTCTTGCGATTTCCTACCCGCTTGCCTACGCAATTGCCTTTCGTGCGGGCAAACTCAAGAACCTTCTTTTAGTTCTCGTAGTGGCCCCATTTTTTACCTCTTTCTTGCTACGTACCGTCGCATGGAAGCAAATCTTGGGCGAGCAAGGCTTCGTAGTACCGACACTTCGCTCTTTGCACATCATTGGACAGAACACATCATTGACCGCAAGCGCCTTGGCGGTAGTGACTGGCATGACGTACAACTTCCTGCCCTTCATGACATTGCCTCTTTATGCATCTCTTGAGCGCATTGATCCACGCACTCTAGAGGCCTCCAACGATCTTTACGCCAATGGCATAACAACCTTCCGCAAGGTGACCTTTCCATTGTCGATGCCGGGGGTAGTAGCAGGCACTCTCCTTACCTTTATTCCTGCGGCGGGTGATTACGTCAATGCGGCAATTCTGGGTAATCCCAATACGACCATGATTGGAAATGTCATCGATTCACGCTTTTTCAATATTGTTGACTATCCAACAGCTGCAGCTCTCTCATTCATGTTGATGGCTGCAATCTTGATTCTTGTCACTATCTACATTCGCAAATCTGGAACGGATGAATTGGTATGAGCACGGTCCCGATTCCGACCCTTCCTATTAACAAGCGCATCTCACGATGGTTTGGTCGCAACATCATCCGCATTTATGCCGTTCTCGGCTTCACGTACCTTTTCGTTCCAGTTATTTACACGATTGCATTTTCCTTTAATAATGCGGGGAAAAGTAACCTTATTTGGCGTGGATTTACTTGGAGCAATTGGGCTAATCCTTGCGGTGCACCAGATGTATGCAACGCCTTGGGCAATTCTCTCAAGATCGGATTTTTAGCGACTACCGTTGCGACCATCTTGGGAACCTTGATCGCCTTTGCAATTGGCCGACACAGTTTTCGAGGGCGTTCTTCAACAAATCTCTTGATCTTTCTTCCAATGGCAACGCCGGAAGTTGTACTTGGATCTTCACTCCTTGCCATGTTCCTGACCTTCCGCATCAACCCAGGATTCTGGCCAACTGTTGCCGCGCACGTAATGTTCTGTATTTCCTTCGTCGTTGTCACCGTGAAGGCTCGAATTGCAAGTCTGGACCCCAGGTTGGAGCAGGCGGCGATGGATCTTTATGCAAACGAACGAGAGACTTTCAGAAGGGTGACTCTTCCTCTGGTCATGCCTGGCATCGCAGGTGCTGCGCTTCTGGCCTTTTCGCTCTCCTTTGACGATTTCATCATCACCAACTTCAACTCAGGCACGATGAACACCTTCCCGAAGTTCGTCTGGGTTTCGGCCGCGCGCGGTATTCCGGCACAGGCCAACGTCATCGGCTCATCCATGTTCTTCATAGCCTTGTTCATTGTTGTGGCAGGACAACTGGTCAACCGCAAAAAGGCGCGCTAACCTAGCCCCGAAGCCATAACGAACTACAGGTTTCTTAAAAATCTGCGTTGTGGGGTAGGACTCCGGAGGACCCGGGCCAACTGTGAATTTGCGTTAAGGGGTGAGTCCGGCGAAAAGCCGGAGCTGCGATGGTCACCATCGACCCCTTTGTCTTGCGCCATTTGGCCGATCTCCAACCGATGTTGTACTGGTTGGACGAAGACCCCTTAGAGCCTGAATCACACTCGGCCCTTATTGAAAACATCACCGCGGACCTCTGCATTGTTGGTGCTGGATATACCGGACTGTGGACCGCCCTGCTTGCAAAGGAGCGCAATCCCGATCGCGATGTTGTCATCATCGAACAACGCGAAACCGGCGCCGGTGCATCAGGCCGAAACGGCGGATTCTGCAATTCCTCCCTCACGCATGGTTTTTCCAATGGTTACCGTCGCTTTCGAAAAGAGATCGCAACCATTGAAAGGCTGGGCCGTGAAAATCTTGACGCTATTGAGGAGACGGTCAAGAAATACAACATCGAATGCGACTGGGAGCGCACCGGCGAATTGCGGGTTGCCGTTACCAAGTGGCAACTCGAAGGAATGCAGGAGGAGGCGGACCTTCGCAACAAGTACGGCGACAATGTCGAATTATTGACCAAGGAAGAAATACAGAAACGCGTAAAGTCGCCAACATACGAGGGTGCGCTTTTCGACCATGACGGCACCGCTCTTGTTGACCCCGCGCGCTTGGTCTGGGGTTTGGAGAAAGTCTGTATTTCCCTAGGTGTGAAGATCTATGAGAACTCCAAAGTCGAGTGGTTGGAAGATAAAGACGATTCAGTGATTGTTCACACGCCATACGGCGCAGTGACCGCTGCGAAAGTCGCTTTAGCCACCAACGTTTTTAAGTCGCTAGTTCGCAGTGCCCGCAAGTATGTGATTCCTGTTTATGACTTTCAATTGGTTACCGAACCGCTCACGACAGAGCAACGGGAAAGCATCGGCTGGAAGGGCCGCGAAGGAATCTCTGATGCTGGAAATCAATTCCACTATTACAGGTTGAATAAGGAGGGCGGCATACTCTGGGGAGGATATGAAGCCATTTACAATTTCCGCGGCAAAGTACGACAGGAGTATGAATTTGATGCCGAAACATATGCCACTCTCGCCTCCAATTTTCTGAAGACTTTTCCGCAATTAGAGGGCATCAAATTTACCCACGGGTGGGGAGGGGCAATCGACACATGCACGCGCTTCTCTCCGTTCTGGGGCAAAGCCCACGGTGGCAAGGTTGCATATGTATTGGGCTATACCGGCCTTGGTGTTGCCGCGACTCGCTTTGGTGCGGCGACAATGTTGGATCTATTAGACGGTCAGAGAACTAAACGGACCAAACTTAAGATGGTTCGCAGGAAGCCCCTTCCATTTCCGCCCGAGCCATTGCGTTACCTCTTCATTTGGATTACCCAATGGTCGATTTATCGGGCAGATCAGCACCAAGGACGGCGGAATCTCTGGCTGTGGGTTCTAGATCGGATAGGACTGGGCTTCGATTCCTAAGGTGCCAAGGTGCGTTACCCTTTTGGCGTGACCAACATCGGAAATATGTACGGGCCCAACTTCACCTTTCTTGGAATTCCCGCCTGCGACCTGGATCGTCCAGAGACTTATGCCGATGCCGATGTCGTAATTCTCGGTGCCCCGATCGACAGCGGAACCTCACATCGATCTGGGACGAAGTTCGGACCCCAGGCAATCCGCGGCGGTGACTACTTGCCCCATGATGGCGAGCGTCCGCATTTAGCACTTCGCGTTGATGCACTTAAAGAACTCAAAGTTCGCGACGCCGGTGATCTGTTGATGCCTGGGGGAGACCTCGTCGCATCCCTCGAAGTTTTGGCGAAAGCCACGGAGAAGCTTTCAAGAGAAGGAAAGATCCCAGTAGTCCTGGGCGGAGATCACTCCATCGCATCCGCTGACGTGATGGGAATTGCCCGCCATCGCGGCATGGGCAAGATCTCAATGATTCATTTCGATGCGCACGCAGATACTGGTGACACGCAATTCGGTGCCCTTGTGGGTCATGGCACACCGATGCGCCGCCTCATTGAATCCGGCGCAGTACGCGGAGATCGATTCTTGCAAGTTGGTCTTCGTGGGTATTGGCCAGAGCCAGAGACTTTGGACTGGATGCGCGATAAAGGAATGCGCTCTTATGAAATGACCGAGATCGGCGAACGTGGAATGAAGGCCGTCATGGACGAGTCTTTCGCGCGCTTAACTGATCAATGTGACGGCGTGTTTCTCTCCGTTGATATCGATGTTGTCGACCCTGGCATGGCGCCGGGCACTGGAACACCTGAACCGGGTGGAATGACAAGCCGCGAATTGCTCGATGCCGTCCGCAGGGTCTGTCTTGAGCTTCCTATTGTTGGTATGGACATCGTTGAAGTTTCCCCGCCTTATGACAGCGCAGATATCACTGCAATTTTGGCCAACCGAGTTGTACTTGAAGCCCTTAGTGCGATTGCTAAACGAAAGAAGGGCGAAAGTTACTCGCCTACACAAAACCTTTTAGATCGATAACGCGATCGACGTGAGGGCGGGTGACACAGTAGATACTTCGATTGCATATAAGAGTTTTGCACGCGAGGCGGCTGAAGCTGGTTCCCCGATATATAAAAATCTATCCTGGTTAATCGCGCTCGATAATGAATTACTTGATGTGATTGATCAGCTGCCTCCGATCAAGCGACAACCGAATCTTTTATTGGCTGCGGTCCGTTTCCTGGACGGTCCGGTTGAAGACATTGATTCGTTCAAGAATTGGACGCTAAAGAACTGGGAAGAAGTATCAGACGTAATGCGTGTTCGCATGACACAGACGAATGAGGCGGGGCGCTGCGCGAGTCTCCTCCCGCTTCTCGCGCAAATACCCGGGCCGTTAGCACTTTTGGAAGTGGGCGCTTCTGCAGGTTTGTGTTTGTATCCGGATCGATATCAATACCAATATGGGAGCAAACGAGTAGGTGATCCCAATAGTCCGTTGTTGTTAACGTGCGAAATATCGGGCGCGGTTCCGATTCCAGATGTTGTTCCCACGGTGGTCTGGCGTGGTGGAATTGATCTAAACCCACTGGATTTAACTGTCGCCACCGACCTTCGCTGGCTTGAATCGTTGATTTGGCCGGGACAGAGGGATCGTCTAGTTCGTCTGCGAGCGGCCGCGAATGTAGTGCGATCAGATCCTCCAAAGATAGTTAAAGGTGACCTCAACAATGACTTACTTGCGTTAGTAGAAACAGTCCCACCAGGGGCGACTCTTGTTATCTTTCATAGCGCCGTGCTTACTTACCTAACGGAGGATGAGAGACAGATTTTTGTCGAGACGGTTAAGAATCTGCCTGGTCACTGGATTTCAAATGAGGGACCACGTGTATTACCTAACATTGCCGAAGGGGTAACGAAACGACCTCCAGATGCTCCAGTTCGATTCTTGATGGCATTGGATGGAAAGCCGATCGCGTGGACGGCCCCGCATGGTCAAAGCCTTGAGTGGATCGCTACGTAAAAGTGGGTCAGAATTTTAGCCAAACAGGAACTTTTTTGATTGGTAGCACACAAGCCGTGTTGGCGGCGTTGTCATGCTCAGTTATGAAATATTTTGAGGTGGTTTAAGATCACCGATCGCTTTGATCGCCGCGGTGAGGTCGGTCGTAAGTCTGGCAATCTGCTCATCCTGGTGGTCAAGGTGGGCTTGAATTTCCTGCGCTTCATGCAGAACCGCCGAGGCATCTTCATAAGTTTCCTGTGCCCGCTTGTCAGAAGCCTTGCCAAGAACAAGACCGCCAACCATGAGGAGGGGCAGTGACCAGAGCTGGATCCAGTTCGACCAATAGAGCAAGGTCGCTTGTTGAGCAACAAAGATCGCTCCTAGTGCGCCGTAAACAACGAAGGCGTAGAAGGTCCACATAGAGCCAAAGATCACGGTTCCCCGTCGGGCCAGTTGTTCGTTAAGCGTCCCCTTAGTGAGATCATCAATCTTCGTCGGTCCCGATTCTTCCCGCTTAGCAAGATGCGGGTTAAGTTTCTTTTCAAATTTGTTCACACGGCACCCCCGAGATTTGATTTACGGGTTATAGCCTCAGAAAAGCTACCCCGATTCGCAAAGAGCATAGACCTAAGGGTGTGTAAGTTAAGTGATGTCCGATGCGTTTGGGCTCGTTGTAATAGTTCAAATCCTGGATTGATTTTTGATGCCAAATCCTCTTGGGAGCTCTTTCTATCTTCTCTAAAATGGTCACAGAACGTCTGGATCTATTTTTGATTCTGGTCGGTTTGGTTCTTCCTGTTCTTCAAGCACCTCGGCAAGTTGCTGCCTAATGAAGGTCTTTGGATTCAAATCCGACGGCTGTAAGTTCTCAAACCCCGCTCCCAGATCTTCGCGAAGCTCTTCGGTCACAGCATGGGCAATACGTTGAAGTCGACGGATGAGGGAGGCGGCTTCGGATGCCAATTTGGGCAGACGTTCGGGACCTACCAAAATCATGCCAAGCATCGTCAGGACGATGGCGTCGCCCCCGCTCACGCCAAAAAGATAAGTGGGGTCTAGCCACTCCCAAATTGTTACTGGGCGGCCCCATATGTCACGATCACTTGGCGTGTTGTCCCATTTCGAAGGAGGGTTAGGATCGCCTCAATGAGGTTGCATTAACGATTAGTCGGGTTGCCCAGTGAGGTTCGAGTGAGATCCTTCAAAACCTTCGAATCGCCCAAATTGACCCTTCCAATGCCTTTATCGCGTTCATTCGTGTCTAAAGATTTTCAAAATGTGAGACGCGTGGACTCTGTAGGAGATATTCTTAGGAGCATGGGAAGCCGTCTGGATCAACTAAGGGCCCAACGCGAAACAATCATCGAGATTGTCTCGCGCAATAAGGCGTGCAATGTCGCAGTATTCGGGAGTGTCGCTCGCGGGGACGACACTTTAGAAAGCGATGTGGATCTGCTCGTTGATTTCTTACCCGGGGCCTCTTTGACAGATCAATTTCGCCTACAAGAAGAACTGGCGACACTTCTGGAAACGCCCGTTGATGTTATTTCTCGCCGTGCGCTTAAACCCAGAGACACAGCTATCCGAGAAGAAGCACTTGCCCTGTGAATCGTGATGATCAGAATCGCCTCGATGACATCTTTGAATTCGCTACACGATTAGAACTTTATGTTGCGAAGGGACATGAAGAATTCCTTGCAGAAGATGGATCTGGTCTTGCCATTGAAAGGCTCATCGAGTTGGTCGGTGAGGCTTCCAGCCACTTTAGCGAAGAGTTCAAGGTGACGCTTCCGTCTATCGCCTGGAAAGAGATTGCGGGGATGAGGGTGCTGCTTGCTCACACGTATCACAGGGTAGATTCTGAAGTTGTCTGGACTGCGGCAACGGTGTCGGTGCCAGAATTAGTTATTCAACTCAGGAAGATTTTGGCTTAAACGTCCCCAGGAATTTTCATTCCATAGCACATCGAAAATTGCGTCTAGGTTTGGAAGACATTTCTAGAGAGCGGGGTTGCGATCATGCTTAATGACGAAAGTCCTATACCACCTGAAATCGTGAGAACTGATCGTCGAATGGCTTATAAAAACCCGTGGATGACGGTGTGGGAGGACCAAGTTGTTTTTCCAAATGGATCAGAAGGCATCTACGGCTTGGTCGACAAACCTGATTTTGCACTTGTGGTCCCATTCGATGGTTCAGGTTTCTATCTCGTGGAGCAGTACCGATATCCAATTGATGGCAGGTATTGGGAATTTCCACAAGGCTCCTTGGAGAACGCGCCAGAAACAGATCTTCTCGAAGTGGCCAAACAGGAACTTAGAGAGGAAACTGGGATTAAGGCGAAGTCGCTAGAAGTCCTAGGGAAACTGTACGAGGCCTATGGGTTCTCTAATCAGGGATTCACCGTGTTTCTTGCAACTGATCTCACGCATGGAAAATCGAGTCCCGAAATTTCTGAAATGGGAATGGCGTGTCACCGCTTCGAGTTAGAAGAGGTTTGGAATCTCATTAAAGAGGGCAGGTTGAAAGACGCACCCTCAATCGCAGCCCTGGCACTTGTCACTCGACACCTGAAAATCACCTAATTATGGCATTTAGGCTGGCGGCTAAAGGGTTGCATTAATGACTGGTGGGGTTGCCCAGTTGCATGGACAATTTGAACCCTATTTCGGGAAGAATGACTTCATGAATTCCGAACACTCTAAATATTCCCTTCGTCCTTCTTCGGGGGTGGTAGTTCTCGACGATAAAGGTCGCGTTTTACTTATTCATCGCTCCGATGACGGAACGTGGGGATTGCCTGGAGGCGGCGTTGAGCCAGGTGAAACTTGGAGCCAAGCGGCGATTCGCGAATGCAAAGAGGAGACCGGGTGGCTCGTCCGCATTGTTGAACTTTTCGGTGTATTCAGTGATCCAGAAACTCAAGCACATATTTATCCGAACGGCCGGGCTGTTCATTTCATGGGCGTTGTTTTTCGAGCAGAGCTAGTCGAGCAGGTTGGAAAACCGAGTGAGGAGTCCCTTGCGGTGGATTTCTTTCATCTTGAGAATTTACCGGCAAAACTTTTCAAAGCGGATGTGCCAGTTTTGGAGTGTCTTTCTTCGAAAGAGCAAGGCCCTTTCATCCGCTAATTGTTTAGGCAACCAAGGGGTTGTATTAACGATTGGCGGAAGTAGCCAAGACAGTTGTACGCGAATTCAGCGCAGAAGCCGTTCTCGCACGATGAGTTCATCTTCCAATTGATAGACAGCAATGTGGCGCTCTGATTCTGTTGTTCTTCCGGTTATTCGTTCCTCCTGCACTACGAACGGACCAACCTGCCATCGTCTCAGTGGCTCTACGTGAAGTGCCGGATGGGTCTCGAACATTGGCCTATAACGGTTGCGAATCTCTAGGTGACCGTGAGCGAGAACGTTGTCACTACCATCTTCAATCGTGGCCTCCGGGTCGTAGCAGGCGACAAAGGCTTCGAGATCACGCGTATTAAGCGCAGCGAGGACACGATCAACAACGGTGCTCATTAGGGGCCACCATAACAAATGAGTCGACTTGTGCGTAGGGGGATGCATTAACCATTAGTAGGTCTAAGGGTGGGGTTCTACGAGCGACATTGCCTCTAGCCAAACGGCTTAACCCGTCGTACCGTCTGTACATGGCGACTAGCAAGGCACCCGCCGCACAGATGAGCGACCTTGTCGAGACAGTGATTCGACTGGGATGGCGTATGGCACAGGTGTACCACAAGCCGCCGCCAACTGAGTCGGATGAGGGAATGCAGCACGAGCCGCTACCTTCAGATCATCTTCCGGGTTTAAGAAGGCTCGGCGACTACGAAAAAGGGAAAACGCTTATCGCTGAAATTCAAAATAATGTAAAAATTCTGGAAGATGCGCTTTCATTTAAACTACCGTCAAAAGAGATTCTTGAAGGGATTATTGCTGAAGGGGTTGATCCGGAAGAGACTAAAAAGAACCTACTTGTGATTCATCGAGATTTGCATCGAGAGTTAGCGGCACAAGATCCCCGTTTCGCAAAAGGTTTTGATTTGGGACGTATGCTCGCCGATACCGTGTTGTTGTCACATCCTGGCACTCCCGAGACGATTCTTTATGAATTCAATCATTATCGCCTCAGAAATGCCCATGGCTGGCTCAATGACCTCCATAGCCTTCTTCCCGATCATGCGTCCAATGCAGTTATCGGGTCCCTAAAAAAATGGGAGCAGTGGGTTCAAAGGAACGAAGGCGTTGTGCCCATTGATACAAGCTCACAAGCAAGATTCATACAGACACTGCATGATCAAGGGGAAATTTGGCGGCAGCTGTTATGTGGTGAGAAAGCAGCCGTGGATTTCTTAGATGCTAAAAGTTACAAACATGCTGGAGATCAGGTTGCGAAACATTTTCTCACCCTTTTGCTTTATTTCATTTGGGGTTGGAAGTATGCGATCGCATTCTTTGGCGCGGGTATCGCAGGCATTGGCTATGAAATCATGAAGCACAACCACGGGCACTCAATAGTCGCCGCCGTCATTACCACGGTAACTGTGACACTCGGAATCACATGGAAGACGTTAGCATCCACGCTAGGTCGAGTCATCGAAAACGCGGAAAAGCCATTGTGGAAGGCAGAGGTGCATGAGGCAATCGTGACCGCTACGACACTTACCCCTAACTTTAAGAAGCGTGATCTAAAATCGTCGGAAAGTCCTTATGTGTTTCCAGGTGCCACTTCGGTCTGACTTGCCCACGCAGCCAATGCCGCCTGTTCCTTTTCGCTACTGACGCCAAGCGCTGAACGACCTTCTAGAACTCGCGGTTGACCACCGCTTTGCATCCATGCCCACGTGTCGACAACGGTTTCAATGATCGGCCGACAAGTTAGACCCGCGCTCGCAGCTTTACTGGTATCGATACCGTGTATGCCGTACAAATCAGGATCAACCCAAATGGGCATTTCGGACCACGGCTGGATATCTTGCTCAAGAATGAACTCCGGAGGCACCCAAGTGAATTTTGCATCGGAGTTTGTTGTAAGGCGGCAGATCTCAAGCAGTTCCGACATATTCGCATGGCCGGAGGCCGATATCGCATTAAAGACACCGACGGTTTTTTGTTCTGCACACGCAACCATCCACGCTGCCAAGTCCCGCGCATCGATGTACTGAAGTGCCAAGTCCCTCGGACCTGGTGCGAGAACTTCACCACCAAGCGCAATTCTCGTTAGCCACCACGGCAGGCGACCCGGCCTCTCGTAAGGTCCGAGGATTAGACCTGGTCTTGCCAAAAGGGACGCATCTGGTCCGAAATCCTCAAGGATGGCCAACTCGGCACCACGCTTGTCGGCAGAATAATTCGTGCCATCAGCCGCAGGGTTTGCATCTACGGTCTGGGAATCCTCGTTTAAACCCAACGGAAGAGGATCTCCCTGATAAACCGAACCAGTTGATATATAGCTGTAGTAAGAAGCGTGACTACGTAGCGCCTTCACGCTTTGTTGAACTATCCGAGGGGCGCCCCACCAGGTATCGAAGACAGCATCCCATTGTCGATCTAACGCAAAGTTGAATGCGCCTGGTTCGGTGCGATCGCCAAAGACTGCCTCTACTCGATCATCCGCGGGAGGAGTTGAACGAGTAAACGTTGTGACTTCATGACCTTGAGAAGTTGCTTCTTCGGCAATCGCACGCCCCACGAAAGCCCCACCGCCGAGAATAAGGATGCGCATGCGACAATCTATTAGCCTCCATGGTTAAAAGTCCACGGTTTAGTCAGCTCAATAAATGAATTTCGCGACGCTTAAAATCAGTCATCGTCGCCGACATTGAACTCAGGTAGCGGCGAATGGCACAATTCCGTATGGAATTCATCGAATTGCTCACCGGCAAAGAGGATCGCTTTGGTACGCACGACGTTCAATTGTGGCGGGTGGGAATATTGGACGGAGCGGAGCGAGCTCGCGTTCACGTCGCCAGATATGAGAAAGATTCGCTACTAGGCCGGCATCCAACAAAATTATGGCAACTCTTTATGGTGATAGAAGGTTCTGGCTGGGTGAGCGCCGAGGACCGACTCCAACACCCAATTACGTCGGGACAAGCAGTCGTTTGGCACCCGGGTGAGGAGCATGACTCAGGAAGCGAGACTGGTATGAGTGTTCTCATCTTGGAATCTACTGAAGATCTACGCGACGTTACAAAATAACGTAACGTAATTAGGGAAATGTCGAATAATCGCACCGGATATTGAGCGGATTCAGGTGAAGTTAAGAACCATATCTGTATGATGTCAGGAATGGGGGAGTCCACATTACTTAACAAGATTTTGATTGTTGAGAATTCCTTTCGTCCTGGCAAGGGTTCGTCGATTTCCCAAGGTTTTTGCAATTGTTCAGATTGCTTGGTCACTTCTATCGTGCGATCACTTGATAATGCATTGCCAACAATTGCGACATTCAATCCTCAAGTTGTTCTCTTTGACATGGATTCGCTCCGTCGCAATGATGCTCTGGCTATTGCATTGACAATCCGTCGGGATCATCGGGATCTCACTATTATTTTTATGTCAGAACGGGATACGACCGCTATGGCCAAGGAAGGTATGGTGTCAGCGCTCTATCATCATGCATACTGGCTTCGCCAACCAAGTAGAGAAGCAAAGATTGTTCTCGGTGAAATCTCTCGCGTACTGGTAGGCGCTAATCAACTTAGCGAATCTCTCCTAGAAGATGCCCTGAAGGAATCACATCATCAAGGTTTACTCGCACCCCAGCAGCATCGTGTGATGCGCTTGATGGCATCAGGGTTGAGCAACTCCGCCATTGGACTTGAGTGTCACATTTCAACAAAGGCAGTAGAGAGAACAATCGCTAAGGCTTTAAATTTGCTGGGCGTTCAATCTACTTCGCCAAATATCAACCCCAGAGTGATGGCGGCAATGACCTACTTAAAGGTGATGTCTTTCATATAGGGATTACCCTTACCAAGGGGGTAACCCCCCAAAAGCAGCTTTCCGCCGCATGACTGCCGTGTAACTTCTGCCCATCCACTAAAAGGGGGACATGAATGTCTGGTGAGCGGGCTGAAAGTAGGACTGAGTCTTTGAGATCAGTTCGGGAAGACTCTCATGAAATCGGTGATGAACAAAATCATCGAGTGGAGATAATTTATCTGCCAGAAGGAATTCTCACCGACCGTCGCAGAAGCGGATTGCATGCTGTGCCAGCCGATGTTGTAGTCGATCGCCGCGGCAAAGGTAGCAAATCCAAAAACAAGAATTGGAGCCGAAGACTCAACTTCGCCTTCAGTACTTTCCTCGGAGCTGCCCTAGTCCTGCCAGCTATTCTCACTGCCTATTTTGGATTTGGAGTTCATCCTGTCGTTTCCGGCAGCATGCGTCCAACATTTCAAATTGGGGACTTGATGATTTCCAAGATCGAACCGGTTTCTCGAGTAAAAGTTGGAGATGTAGTTCTCTTGATGAGTCCGATAACTGGAGAAATGCAAGCTCACCGCGTCATCTCTAAAACAACAAGTGGGGATTCGACCACTTTTGTCACCAAAGGCGATGCGAACCCAGCTTCTGATGCTGCGGTCAAGGTTGGATCCGTCACTTTGGTCCGGCATATCACATCCGTCGTACCAAAACTTGGCACCGTGATAACGGCTTTTTCTTCAACAATTGTAAGAACTATTACTGGGATTTCTCTTATCGCACTGTTTTTAGCGAACGTCTTCATGAAGATGGTGCTCCGTCGTCGTGACGATCGGAAAAAAACAAACCTTAACTTAACCAACGGAAAGTAGACAGATCATAATGAAATTTCTTTCATTCTTCTTTAAATCCTCAAGCTTGGTCACTCGTACCCTGGCCCAAGTTGCCGTAGTTGGCACCGTCGGAACATTGTCCCTCGGCGTCATGTCGAGTTCGGCTTTTACTAGCCTTAATGCTGTGGCATCAAATCCATCACCGGTGGTGGCAACGAGCGGCACTCTCATCGCTCTTCAGGCGCATGGTGTTGGATCGGCAGGTTTCGATTCGGGGATCTCGAATATGACTCCGGGGGACACAGTTAATCGTTATGTGAACTTCACTAACAGCGGAAATCTTCCTGCCACGGGTTTGACTCTCTCGGTAGCGGATGGAACTTCTTCGTTGTTGACAAACCTTGCTGGTTCGACCGCGGGAGATGAGGGCTTACACGTTACGGTCTCCTCTTGTACGAGCGCTTGGAATATGACGACTGGTGCCTGCGACTCTCCCGCAGTTGCGGGTCCTGCGGCTCTAGCGAGCACTTCCCTCTATACGTTGACACAGACTGCAGGAACATTGATCTCATCCCCGACCGCGATTGCGGCAGGAGCCACCGAGTACCTCAAGTTCTCTATCGCGTTGCCAAATAAATCGGAAACAACGACCAACGGTACTTTTCCAACTGGAACAATCCAAGGTCTTTCTGCGAGTCTAACTTGGACTCTGACCGAAGTTCAGGCAGCAGCTGCAACCACTAACTCCTAAAACTCTGCAATAACAATCGGGGAGTTGAGATAGATCATGCCTAAGCTGTCGACTCTCAGAGCACTTGTAGCACTTTGTGTGTTACTTACTGTTCTGGGAGTCGACTTCGCTTACGCTTCTTTAAAGGGAGCGTCGACGAATTCTTCCACGGTTATCGTCTCATCCGGCACCTGGTCAGAAGTTGTGGTCGCTACGCCAAGCACTGCAAATACATTTTCTGCCTACAGCTTCACTACAAAGGGCGGCACGGTAGGCAATTTTATGAGTTTGAGAAATTTTGGGACGTTGAACAACGTTACTGTCACTATCACGCTGACCGTAAAAACCACTGGCACTAAAACCAATCAACTTCAAGTTTGCAGCACCACTTGGAATGAGAGTACCGGCGCCTGCTCTAGCGGAGGAACTATTACCACGATTATGAGCACTACTAGTTTCACCTCTCCGCAAACGGTGACCTCTTATCCCATGGCAATTGCTATAGGCGGTTCGGTCCGTTTACGGGTCTTAGACAATCAATCTGGTTATACAGATACGATTTCGGTCAGCCTGGCACGAGTTGACACGCGTGCAGCGACAACGACCAACTCTTAATCTAGTATTAGTGATTTCAGTTACATGTCATGAACTTCTTCATTCATATTCTTAGCGAGGGCTTCTAGAGAGGGGAGTGAGGAGTGCAACGATTCAAATCGAGCGATGAAGACTTGCCCCAGCTCACCGCAGAAGAATGCCTTTCGCTTGATGTAGTTCGTGTACTGAAAGAAGATAGTCCGAAGGTTGTTTCACCTCAGACAATTTTTGCTGTCTTCGACCGCTCTACAGATCATGGAAGATTATGTGGTTTGGTAGCGGCACGTGACATAGAGAAGGGTTCTGATCTGATTTTTGCTGATCTTATTAGCTCAGATCCAGTTCACTCTGTAGTTTCCTATGCTTCCATACTCGAATCCCTATACGTGTTGCAGCAAGAGTCGGTTCCTGTGCTATCCGTAGTTGATGTTTTTGGTCATTTTTTAGGTGTCGTGACATACCGGAGCATTTTAGGGGCACTACAGGAACGTGAGCTTCCATTCACGGAAAGGTCGTCAGCTCTTGCGCTTCAACCACACCAAGGTCAGCAGAAGAAAGAGATTGCGCATCAACGCCTTGCAGAACTTGTTGAAGCATCACGTTTTTTGCTCGACAATCTGAATGAGGTTTCATCTGAATTTGATCTTATGAATATATGCCTTGGTGTACTCAGAAAATTGATACCGTCGCGCTATCTCGCCATTGGTGTTTTTGACGAATCAGGAACAATGGTGTTGAAGCATTTTCTAACTGTTGGTATGAGTGAAGAAGAAATTGCGACCGTTGGTGATAAGCCAAAGGGTACCGGGCTCTTAGGAGTTGTGATTAAAGACAATATCCCCTTGGTCATTGATGACATGTCCAAAGATCCACGCAGCGTTGGTTTTCCTCCAAATCACCCGATTATGAAATCACTGCTAGCCATGCCGATTTCACAGGATGGACGCGCATATGGGCGCATTTATTTGTGCGACAAGATAGACGGCACGATTTTTTCCGAAGAGGACTCTCTCCTGCTTCAGAATTTCGCTCATTCGATGTCAATGGCACTAAATAGAACGAGAGAATTAGAAGAAATCAGAATTAGCCAAAAAGCCATGGACTATAAGGCACATTTTGATTCGCTGACTGGCCTACCCAACCGCGCCTTGCTATTTGATCGTATACAGCAGGCAATTCGCAATGCTCGCCGAACTAAAGTCTCGGTGGTAGTTATGTTTATCGACTTGGACAATTTCAAACAGATTAATGATTCGTTTGGGCACGTAGTTGGGGATGCCGTGTTGAAAATGGCAGGGGCAAGGATTTCTAAATGTGTTCGTGAAACAGATACAGTCGCGCGCTTGGGTGGAGATGAATTCATTCTTTTGCTCCCTGAGGCAACCGATGCCCAAGGTAGTGCAAAGGTTGCGCGGAAAATCCTTGAGTCAATGAGTGAACCATTCCATTTAGATGGGCATAAAATCTTGGTCACTGCGAGTATCGGCGTCAGTATGCATGGTCCTCTCGACGATATGAGTATCGAAGAGTTCCTTCAGACTTCTGATAAGGCCATGTATCGTGCAAAAAAGCTGGGTAGAAATAATTATCAATTCTCTGACAATGTGATCGATATTCTGGCAAAGAACCAGACAATACTGGGCAGAGATCTACGTCATGTTTTAGAGAAGAATGAGTTGGTGATTCACTACCAGCCTCAAATCCACGTTGAGAGTCTCCAAGTTGTAGGAATGGAGGCATTGGTGAGGTGGCAGAGTGAGGAATTCGGATTGATATCGCCGAGGGATTTTATCCCGTTGGCAGAAGAGATTGGAATGATCGGAGAAATTAGTAGGTGGGTGTTGCGTACCGCTTGTCTCCAAGGTCGAGCATGGCATGACGCAGGTACTCCGGTTCGGATTGGCGTCAATTTATCGGGAAAGGAATTTCAGCCACAGAATCTACAGCACACCGTAGAGATGATTTTGAATGTTCTGGGGGAAACCAAATTCCAGCGAAATTTACTAGATTTAGAACTTACTGAAGGGATCTTGATCCCACATCTGGTGGATTTACAAGATAGCCTCGTACAAATTAGAACTGAAGGAATCCACCTTTCACTGGATGATTTTGGGACCGGATACTCATCTTTGAATTATCTCAAACAACTCCCAATTGACACTATCAAGATTGACAGAATCTTTGTCAGAGACATCGTAAGTAATCCAGATAGCGCAAGCATCGTCAAGGCCCTACTGTCATTGGCTCATGAAATGCATCTAGATACTGTTGCAGAGGGTGTGGAGACGCGGGAGCAAATGCAATTCTTGCAAGCACTTGGTTGCGACATCATGCAGGGGTTCTATTTCAGCGAGCCGCTATCTACGGAGAAAGCGACTCAACTATTGCAGAGCGGCACATCCAAGTCTCTCTTTACGACGTGAAAATCACAGTCCACGAATTCGTTGGAGTATGTCGCCGTGAATTCGTCGCTCAAAATTCCAAGTCGCAAACGGGATAAAGGCCACTGAAAACGCCACTGAAGTAGTTCGCCAAGGCCAGCGGAGCAACCTTGCTACGACTGGCACTATGAAAATGTAAGCGGTAAATACCGTTCCGTGAGTTGCACCAACTATCGCAACAAGCACATCAGCCTTGCCGGTTATCCAGTGGTATACCGCGACGATAAGAATTGAAGGAAGCAGTCCGCCTTCGGCATAGGCCAAGATTTGGAAGATCCTCAACGTTGCAATAGTTATTTTCTGGGAGAACCTTCGCGACATTAGTTTTGACCAGTCACAAAGAGGCGAGTTAAAACGAGGAGACAGACGATGCCGCCAGCAAACCGATACAGTCCTCTATTGCGGTCGCTATTGAGCGAGCGACTAGCGTTGTCGGCGAATGGAATTAGACCAAATGCAAGGGCGGCGTAAAGCAGATGTAGCCCCTCCTTAGGACGCTCGCCAGAGATTAGAAGTGCTATTCCGGCCAATATGGTTACCGCTACAGAAATGAGAACTGCTACAAGAGTTCGAAAAGCAATGTCACCTGCGGGGTTCTTGCGGATCGCTCGAACTGCTCCTTCCACGGTGGCGGCTAGAACCGTCAGAGTGGTCAGGATTGCAAGCCAGACGTGAAGGTCTTTAAGCATTCTCGGATACTAGTACGTCGGTTAGAAATCCTTATTGATTAAATCAAACGGGCACGGTTATCGGTTCTTTAGGCAACCCATGCTTTAGAATTTCGCGAAGGAACTTGGCAAGCGCCCTTGGAGTCAGTACGTCATCTGTCGCTTCCAATTCACGGAGCGACCACCAACGGTGTTCCTTTAGGACTCTACGTTCGATCTCCGTAAATCCCGAAGTATCAATCTCGAAATTGGGCACGCGCGCGAAGAACCACACTTCTCGCACATCCTGCTCCTTGCCATAGAAGGTGAAGACGTGGCGACGGTTCCAGATGTGGGGACCTAGAACGAAATCCTTCAGGCCAGTTTCTTCCATTACTTCTCGACGGGCTGCATCTTCTGGGGTCTCATCTTCTTCGATGCCTCCACCGGTTGGGAACCAGAAGCGGATATCTGGCTTTGATGGATCTAGCCCACGGAACAACAACACTCGGTCGTGTTCATCGAGCATCAATACGCGAACCGTGGGTCTGATGGTTGGCTCTTTTGCCATTTGTCCCATTGTTGTGAGGATTCCTCTCCGGCGCAATAAATCTCACCCCCCAAAGGCAACATTTGTGGCAATGTTGCCAGGTGAGCTTCTTTGTCCTTGCCAGCGGATTCGGGGCAGGCTTTCTGATCGCAGCTCAAGTCGGTCCGATCTGGTTGCTCTGCTTTCGAAATGGCATTCGGTACGGATTCCCGGCGGCTTTTGGCATCGGGTTTGGCGCAGCGGTTATTGACACGATCTACTGTGTTTTAGGGGCATTAGGGGCCGCTGTCCTTCTTTCTGCCCATTCAACGCAACGAGTTATCAGCGTGGTTGGGGCTTTGATAATCAGTTGGATAGGCATCCGGACCATCATTACCCATCGCAAAGCGAGCGTAGCGAATCTCGATGAGGCAGAATCACGGAAAACCACGACCTTCGGACCGGCTTTGAGGTTGTCTCTGCTGGCTACGGCCTCTAACCCATTAACGATCATTTCATGGGTAGCACTCCTAAGCGCGGCGAGCTCTTTTATTGAGACCACATCAGGCAAGATCACTTTTGCCTTCGGCGTGGGAGGTGGGTCATTTCTCTTCTTTATAACCTTAAGCGTGGTCGCAAGTTACTTAGGTCGAAAACTCTCGGCACATTGGGTGCGACGAATAGATCAGGCAAGTGCCTATCTATTCCTTGTTTTCGCACTGCTACTCGTTTACCGCGCTTTCACGATCTAAGGACAGTAGAAGCTCCTGTATGGACCCGAGAGTCTGCACTTGAGAAAAGATTTCAGTCGGGCTGTCCAATCCGTTTCGGTTCAACCATACGCCGCGGAGCCCCGCATTGATTGAGGCGATCACATCATATTCAATATCGTCTCCAACAAAGAGGACTTCGTTGGGTTCGCACTCAAGGACTCGGCAAAGATGAGTAAACGCCCTTTGATCTGGCTTTAATGCATCTACTGTCCCGATTGCCAGTACGGCTTCGAAAAGATCATTTAACCCCATGGCCGAAAGCTTTGCTTCTTGTTGGGCCTGTTGCCCGTTTGTGAGTACGGCCATCTTGTAACCGGTTGCTTTCAATTGCTCCAAAGTAGGTCGGACGTCGGAATATGCGACCCAGCTATTCGAATAATGCACGAGGTAGTCATCCCAGAGTTCATCCAATTTGCTCTCTTCGATCTGCGCATCAGTGGAGACCAGGAACCCGCGCATCCTGGCACGACGATGCTCCATGAGCGTCATTGTCCCGGCAACATATTGTGCAAAGTAGAGATCTTCTAGGCGATGCCATGTCTTTCCTACGCTCTCATTGCCGACGTAGGTCCATTTCTTTTCTTTCATAAGAAGTTCGAGCCCGATCGTTGCGGCTTCTCGATGGTCAAAAAGAGTGTTATCTAAATCAAAACCGATGGCCCGAATCATTCTTTAGACAGAGGCAATAGCGCGATCAAGAACCTCAAGTGCTTCGCGCAAAAGATTCTCTGGCATAACCAGCGGAGGCAGCAACCGGATGACGTTGCCATAAGTTCCGGCAGTGAGGATGAGGACGCCTTCGTTCTGGCAGAATTTGACGATCGCACCCACAACAGCTGGATTTGGCTCGATTCCACCAGGCACTACGAACTCAAGTGCTTGCATCGCACCGCGCCCACGAACTTCACCGATGATTGGATACTTGGCCTTCATCGCGTTGAGGGCTGAGGAAATGATTTCACCAATCTCCCTTGCACTCTTGCTGAGGTCTTCCTCTTCAATTGTCGCAATCGCGCCAAGTGCAGCAGCGCAGGCAACGGGGGATCCGCCGTAAGTTCCGCCGAGTCCGCTTGCGTGGACTGCATCCATAATCTCGGCGCGCCCCGTAACTGCGGACAGAGGAAGTCCGCCAGCAATTCCCTTTGCCATGGCAATGATGTCTGGAACGACTCCTTCGTGGTTTGACGCGAACATATCACCGGTACGGGCAAAACCAGTCTGCACTTCATCAGCGATAAAGACGATGCCATTTTCTGTTGCGAACTTGGAAAGACCGGGGAGGAATCCCTTTGGCGGCACGACGAATCCACCTTCACCTTGAATCGGTTCGATCACAATTGCCGCAATATTCTTAGCGCCTAATTCCTTCTCCATTTTGTTAGTTACAAAGTTGAGTGCTTCTTCGGCGCATTTTTCTGGTCCACCAGGCCAACGCAACGGGTAGGCCATTGGCATTCGATAAATTTCGGGAGTGAAGGGACCAAAGCCGTCCTTATATGGCATGTTCTTGGCAGTCATGGCCATGGTGAGGTTGGTACGACCGTGGTAGGCGTGTTCAAAAACAACGACAGCTTGGCGCTTGGTGTAATTGCGCGCAATCTTGACGGCATTCTCGACTGCTTCTGCGCCGGAATTAAGAAGTATTGATTTTTTCTTGTGAGTTCCCGGGGTAAGTCTGTTAAGCGCCTCGCACACTTCGATGTACCCCAGATATGGGGCAACCATGAAGCAGGTGTGAGTAAAGGATTCAACCTGAGCTTTCACATTATCGACGACGCGCTTTGCACTGTTGCCCACGTTTACTACCGCGATACCCGCGCCCATATCGATGATGGAGTTGCCATCAACATCGACAATGACTCCGCCGCCGGCTCGCTCAACAACAATCGGAATAGCCAAGCCGAGGGCGGTCGAGACGGCTTCTGAGCGTCGCTTGAGAATTGCCTCGGAATTTGGGCCTGGAATAGCGGTAACGAGCTTTCGAACCTGCGGGACTGTAGTCATGGGGTAATCCTAACAGGGTGCCAAAAGTACTCATTTGTCGGCCTGACCTGAGAAGATACCCCAATGCAATTACTAGGAATCATCGCCTTCGTTGTTGCCCTTCTCTTTTCCGTGATGGTCCACGAGTTTGGGCATTTCATCATGGCCAAACATTATGGGATGAGAGTTAGCGAGTTCTTTCTGGGCTTTGGGACAAAGATTTGGTCCACGGTCCGCGGTGAAACCGAGTTCGGCATCAAGGCGATTCCTGCCGGCGGATATTGCCGAATAGAAGGAATGTCTCCGAGTGAAAGCATCGAAGGCGATGAGCGAGATTTCTATCGCGCCAGTGGCGGGCGAAAGCTAGTTGTACTCGGGGCGGGATCCTTCCTTCATTTTGTACTCGGCTTTGTTCTCCTGCTTATCCTCTTTATGGGTGTTGGTACTACACAAATCACATCCACCATCGGTGAAGTCAGCAAGTGCATCCCACCAGCCACAGGCTCGCAATTATGTAGTTCGACTTCGGCCCTATCGCCGGCAAAAATGGCGGGCTTGCAGGCAGGGGACAGGATCGTCTCCATCAATGGCAAGCAAATTACAAACTGGTCTAAAGATGTCGAGATCATTCGCAACTCGGCAGGCAAGGCTTTGGTCTTCGGAATCGATCGCAGCGGCCAGAAACTAAAAAGCGTCGGTTCATCGAGCGCTCCAGATTTAGAGATCACGATTACCCCTGCCACCCGAATCATCGCCGGCAAGAGCATTGGATTTGTCGGAATCACGAATACTTTCGCAACTGTAAGAAGCGACCCCGTGACCGCTGTGAAGGAATCGGTAACTACGACCGGTTCTTTCATTACCGCTTCGGTGAAGTCTTTGATTTCTCTACCGAGCAAGATTCCAGCGCTGTGGTCGCAGACCGTAGGTGACAAACCGCGCGATCCAAATGGCCTTGTAGGAGTTGTCGGAGTTGCGCGTGTATCGGGAGAAGCTGTCGGCAGTTCAAAGCTTTCACTATCGGAGCGTTTGGCCACCTTTATCTTGATCATCGCGAGCCTGAATTTCTTTGTCGGCATATTCAATCTTCTGCCAATACTTCCGTTAGACGGCGGACATATGGCTGTAGCTATTGCCGATGAAATTCGTGCTTTTTTCGCCCGCCTTCGCGGACGTAAAAGACCAGCGGCCATCGACGTCGCCGTTTTGATGCCGATAACGATGGTGGTCTTCGTCCTCCTTGCCGGTCTCACGCTCCTGCTCCTAGTGGCAGATGTTGTAAATCCTGTAAATCTCAATCTTTAGTCAGATAGGGCAGAATGGGTCCATGGTCGATTTAGGAATGCCCGCCGCGCCGCTGCCGACACTTGCCCCACGTCGTAAGACTCGCCAACTCCAAGTGGGAAGCATTGGCGTGGGTAGCGACTCGCCAGTGAGCGTTCAATCTATGTGCACGACGTTGACAGCCGATGTCAATGCGACGTTGCAGCAGATCGCCGAATTAACCGCATCTGGTTGCCAGGTTGTCCGCGTCGCCGTTCCCAGCCAAGACGATGCAGATGCGCTCGCACAGATTGCTAAGAAATCCCAGATCCCTGTAATTGCCGATATACATTTTCAGCCAAAATATATTTTTGCAGCAATTGATGCGGGCTGCGCTGCGGTGCGGGTTAATCCCGGCAACATTAAGCAATTTGACGACAAGGTAAAGGAAGTCGCCAAGGCGGCTGGGGATGCTGGAATTCCGATTCGGATCGGTGTCAACGCCGGTTCTTTGGATCCACGTTTGCTTGCTAAATACGGCAAGGCGACGCCAGAGGCACTGGTTGAATCAGCATTGTGGGAATGCTCTTTGTTCGAAGAGCACGGCTTCACCAATATCAAAATATCTGTTAAGCATCATGATCCTGTCACGATGGTGAGCGCCTATCGCTTGTTGGCACAGAAGTGCGACTACCCGTTGCATCTGGGTGTCACAGAGGCCGGCCCTCTATTTCAGGGCACAATCAAGTCTGCAACGGCTTTTGGAATTCTCTTATCTGAAGGCATCGGCGACACAATTCGAGTGTCCCTCTCGGCTCCGCCAGTTGAAGAAGTCAAGGTGGGCATCTCGATTTTGGAATCTCTCAATCTGCGCCAGCGCAAACTGGAGATCGTCTCCTGCCCGTCATGCGGTCGTGCCCAAGTCGATGTTTATACCTTGGCCGAAAAAGTGCAGGCAGGGCTGGAAGGTATGACTGTGCCGTTGCGAGTCGCGGTCATGGGCTGCGTCGTCAATGGCCCAGGGGAGGCGCGCGAAGCCGATCTTGGCGTCGCATCCGGAAACGGCAAAGGCCAGATTTTTGTTAAGGGCGTCGTCATCAAGACAGTTCCGGAATCCCAGATCGTTGAGACTCTCATTGAAGAGGCGATGCGTTTGGCGCAAGAGATGGAAGCGGCCGGAGTCACCTCTGGCGAACCATCAGTTCAAGTTCGCTAATACTGGCCTAACGCATCGCACCTGATTACTCAGGTAGGCTGACTTTCATGTTGCGAATGTCCACACTGTTCCTGCGCACGTTGCGCGATGATCCAGCCGATGCTGAAGTTGCCAGCCATCGATTATTGGTGCGGGCAGGGTACGTTCGTCGTATCGCAGCCGGCATTTACTCGTGGCTCCCATTGGGTTACATAACTCTTAGGAATATCGAGCGAGTTATCCGCGAAGAGATGGATGGAGCGGGATTTCAGGAAGTACATTTTCCGGCTCTTCTTCCAGTTGATGCTTATGAGAAGACCAATCGTGTGGCCGACTACGGCCCAAATCTCTTTCGGTTAAAAGATCGTAAGGGCGCGGATTATCTTTTAGCTCCGACGCATGAAGAGATGTTTACCCTCATGGTGAAGTCCGAGTACTCATCGTACAAAGACCTTCCCCTCTCTCTTTATCAAATCCAGACCAAGTATCGTGATGAAGCCAGACCTCGCAGTGGAATCATCAGGGGCCGCGAATTCGTTATGAAGGATTCTTACTCTTTTGACCTCACGGACGAAGGTCTCGAAGAGTCATATAACAAGCATCGAGATGCATACATCAAGACTTTTGACCGCCTCGGTATGCGTTACAACATCGTCAGCGCGATGTCTGGGGCGATGGGCGGGTCGCGTTCAGAAGAATTCCTAGCTCCTTGCCCAACCGGTGAAGATACGTACGTTCTCTGTGAGAAGTGCGGATATGCCGCAAACGTTGAGGCAATGAAGACCGTTGTCTCTGCTGTTGATTTTGCATCGATCCCCGCACTGCAGGTAGTTGATACTCCCAACACTCCAACGATTGATTCCCTTGTCCAGGTTCTCAATGAAAAATTCGGTGGCGGTTATACGGGGGCGGATACGTTGAAGAACGTATTGCTAGTGGCTGATAAGAAAAACATTTCGGTTTTGGTTCCAGGTGACAGAGAAGTGGACCTTAAGCGACTCGAAGCAAACCTGCCTGGTGTATTAGATATTCGTCTCTTTGAAGACGCCGATTTTGCTAAGAACCCCGGGCTCATTAAGGGTTATGTCGGACCACAAGATGCCAAAAAGTTTGGCCTTACCGTTTATGCCGACCCACGCATTGCACTGGGAAGCTCATGGGTTACGGGCGCGAACAAGAAAGATTGCCATGCCCTCAATGTTGTAAACGGACGTGATTTTGAAGTCGATGGTTATGTAGAAGCAGCGGAAGTTCGTGCAGGCGATGCTTGCCCAGATTGCGCATCACCTGTTGTTATCGATCGTGCAATTGAGATTGGACACATTTTCCAACTCGGGCGACTGTACGCCGAAGCTTTGGATCTCACAGTCCTGGATAGTGATGGGAAGTCTCGTGTCGTGACGATGGGCTCTTATGGCATCGGCGTCTCTCGCGCGGTCGCAGCCATCGCCGAGCAGACTCACGATGAGATCGGTCTGTGTTGGCCGGCGGAAATTGCTCCCGCAAAAGTTCACGTGGTGGCTACAGGGAAGGACGATAACCCCTTCAGCGTTGCCGAAGAACTAGCGCTGGAATTAGAGCGCAAAGGTCTTTCTGTGATGCTCGATGACCGACGAGATGCCAGCCCGGGGGTCAAGTTCAAGGATGCTGAACTAATTGGCATTCCGATTATTGTCATAGTGGGCAAGGCGCTGGCCGAAGGGAATGTCGAAGTTCGCGTTCGCCGTACGGGGGAGCGTTCCGGAGTGCGCATCGCCGATGCCGTCGGCGAAATATCCAAACTCCTTTCATAGATCCTGATGCATTTTTTCGGTCATGTCTCCATAGCGTCAATGGCCTTTATGGGCGTTGCCGCCTTATGTGCCGGGTTTGTGGATGCGATCGCTGGCGGCGGGGGATTGATTCAACTTCCCGCTCTTCTCATCGGACTGCCACAGTCGGCAACGGTACAAGTTTTGGGAACGAATAAGTTGTCATCGATTCTTGGTACCAGCGCTGCGGCGATCTTGTATCGGAGAAGGGTGAAGCCCGACCTTTCATTTACATTCGCGATGGCGATTCCGGCTTTTGTCGGTTCAATGTGTGGGGCGCTGCTTGCATCGCACCTTCCCACTCATGCCCTACGACCATTAGTCCTTTTTCTTTTAATCGCTGTCGGTGGCTATACCTGGCGCCGTCCGAAATTGGGGCACATCGAACTCTTGCGTCATACTCCGCGCCGCCGAAGTGTGATTGCGGTGATCGCTGGACTTGGCATTGGTTTCTATGACGGAATTTTTGGACCGGGTACTGGCACATTCCTCATGGTCGTACTCGTTGCCCTACTTGGTTTTGCTTTCTTAACGGCCTCATCCATTGCAAAAGTTGTAAACGTGGCGACCAACCTTGGTGCGATTGTGATCTTTGGTCTCCATGGCGTAATTCTCTGGCATGTTGGTTTGGTGTTGGGCGTGGCCAACGTCGCTGGGGGATTGCTGGGGGCAAAATTGGCGATTCGTGGGGGGTCAGCATTCGTTCGTCAGATCTTCCTTGTGGTTACCGCCGTTCTAATTATCAAAGTGGGGATTGACACCTTCTCCCATTGGTAGCGCACTGCTTTGTAGGTTATGATCGGAAATACAACTTCATAGAAGGTGAATCACATGAGTCTCATACAATCTATAACAGATGCAATTTCACCTGCGATTAATGAAGCAGGATTCTTTCTTGAAGACGTCCACATTGCATTCCCAGGAAATCGACGTGTTGTAACCGTTGTCGTGGACGGGATAGTCAATTTGAATCTTGATGAAGTTACTACCGTTACCAAAGAAATATCGGCCATTCTCGATCAAGCCGAATTTATGGGTCAGACCCCCTTTACTCTTGAAGTTTCATCTCCTGGCGTGGATCGCCCGCTTGTACTCCCGCGACATTGGAATAAGAACATGGATCGCTTGGTGCGATCAGTGATGGTAAATGGCGAGGTAGTAACCGGAAGAGTGAACGCGGTCCATGAAGAGTCCGTCTGCGTGATCGTGGAAGGCAAGAATCCTCACAAGATCGAACTTCCTTTTGTTGAGATCAAGCGCGCTCAAGTGGAGATCGAATTCAACCGAAAAGGCGATGACATCTAATGCATGTTGATATGAAAGCTCTTGCTTCACTCACGATCGAACGTGAGATCCCACTTGATCGACTGATCGTGGCTATAGAGGCAGCCGTCCTTACTGCTTATGCTCATATGCCGCTAGCCAAACCGCACGCATACGCCCACCTTGATCGTGAGAGCGGCGAAATCAAGATCATGGTTCCCGTCTTCGGCGAAGACGGAGAGAAAATTGAAGAAATCGTCGACAGCCCAGAGGGATTCAGCCGCATCGCAACCTCCACCGCCCGCCAACTTATTAAGCAGAAGATGCGAGAGGCCAATGATGCAGACATCGTCGGGGAATTCACCGCATCGGTAGGCGATGTTGTTTCGGGAGTAGTTCAACAGGGCAGGGACCCTCGTATGGTTTATGTAAATCTTGGGCGCGTAGAGGGGAAAGTCCCACCTCAAGAGCAAGTTCCCGGTGAGGTCTACACCCATGGTGAGCGCATCAAATGTTTCGTAGTTGAAGTTAAACAGGGAATGAAGGGGCCAGAAGTGACCCTTTCGCGCAGCCACCCGGCATTGGTGAAGCAACTTTTCGCCTTGGAAGTCCCAGAGATCGCCGATCGCATTGTCGAGATCATGGCGATTGCTCGAGAGGCTGGTCATCGCACCAAGATCGCCGTCCGGACTCACCGAGCCGGGGTTAGTCCGAAGGGTTCGCTGATCGGGCCGATGGGTTCGCGTGCTCGCGCTGTGATGGATGAACTCCATGGCGAAAAGATTGACATCGTGGACTGGTCGGAGGATCCGGCGGTTTTTGTGGGCCACGCACTTGCCCCAGCCCGCGTGGAAAAAGTGGAGATCGTCGATCTTCTCACTCGATCGGCCAAAGTCACTGTTCCTGACTACCAACTCTCCCTGGCTATAGGAAAAGATGGCCAGAATGCACGTTTGGCTGCACGTTTAACCGGGTGGCGTATCGATATTCACTCGGATGCACCCAAATCCCAGACTCCCACGAGGTAATAAGTAAGCCTGTTTAGGGACAATTTAGGGGAATCAGGAATTGACAGGTAAGGTTGGCACGTTGAATTTGAGCGATAAGGTCGTCATGAAAGCCTTGCCTGAGCGTGGCTAGAAGATCTAGTAAGTTCTTGCGAAGTTGCATCGACTGTCGTAAACGCGAAAATCCAATGGCGCTACTACGCGTGGTGTGTGTTGACGGAAGAGTTCTTCCAGATCCTCATCGCAGCCTCCCAGGCAGGGGGGCGTGGGTACACCGTAAATGTGCGCTCAGAGCTGTAGAACGTGGAGCATTCCGTTGGGCATTCCGACGAGATGAACCGTTAGATGGCAGTGAAGTGCTCGTTTACATCAACAACTATGAAATGGATGCGAAAGATATGACACTCAAATGAGTTCGAACCGATCATGAGGTTAGACAACTAGGGCTCGCATCCCAAGAATTGCGGGCCAAGACAGGAGAACTGTGGCAAAGGTCCGCGTACATGAGTTAGCAAAACAACTCGGTATGGAGAGCAAGGTTGTTCTTGCAAAGCTCCAAGAGATTGGCGAATTCGTCAAATCTCCATCATCAACAGTAGAAGCGCCGGTAG
>Ga0315268_10001059_pt1 | contig 32116 bp, 24 predicted proteins | sample C1_top_MG_FD_204535 | JGI IMG/M metagenome (GOLD analysis project Ga0315268, IMG submission 204535) | Sediment microbial communities from Yellowstone Lake, YNP, Wyoming, USA - C1_top | ecosystem: Environmental > Aquatic > Freshwater > Lake > Sediment | place: USA: Wyoming | collected 2017-08-01
GCCATTATTGCCTTCGGCACCGATTATGCCCGCGACGTGGGTGCCATGGCCGTTGAGATCCATCGGATCGTCAGCCGCGCCATCGGCGGCAAAATTTTTCCCGTATTTCCCATTTGTATCAGTCCACATATTTGAACTGATATCGCCCGCGTTGTAGTTGATGCCGGTGTCGACCACCGCCACCCGCACCGTGCTGCAATCGGTCTGAACATCCCAGGCAGGTTCCAGGTTCATGTCATCCCCCGCGGTGCCGGCTGTTGTGGGTGAATAGTCGGCATGATCTATGGCTTGCCCGGTGTTTTTAGCCGCCCATATTTCCCCGTACTGCGGATCAGTTGGCACAGCAAGCGTGTGATAGATATAGTCGGGCTGCGCATACTCAACATTGGGATCATTTTTATATGCAGCGACTGCCTGCGCGACGGTTTGATCCGAAGCAAGCCTGGCCACAACCAGGTCAGGCCGCTTCTGTTTGCCGAGTGCGCGCATCTCCCGAATGCCGTATGCCTGCGCCATCTGTGCGCGGGCTGCCATGCTCGTTTCAGGCTTAAATTTGAGCAGAATTCTATCCTTTACATACTGATTGGCCTTTACATACTGGTTGGCGGCGGCAAACGCTGACAGAGGCACAAGTGTCAATATCAGGGCTATGCCCGTAAAAATCGAAATTCGCGTGAGCTTGTTCATGTTATTTTCCCCCTCTGCTATTAAGGTACTTGGAAGGTATATTCGGCTGAAGGAAAGCTGGTACTCCCCGTAGTGCCTCCGGGCGGCATCAATGCCGAATAGGCCGTGACCGTGACCGAGTAACTGCCGCTTATCAAATTGGCCGTCGTTGTCGTAGGTGTTGTTGCCAGGCCGGATACATACGCAACATTGATGGGAGATTGCCCGCTGATCGCGACTGTGTAACCGCCGCCCGCGCTATTAACCGCTGTCTCCCGGTTTGCGTCCCAGGAAATAGTCACGGCGTGAGCGACGGGTGAGGGTGTTGGCCCGGGTGCGGCTGTACTGCTACCACCCCCGCCGCCACAAGCTGAGACAAGCAATGCAGCGATAAGAATCACTGCTATTTCTGTTGTATTTATTCGCGGAATCAAAAACATACAATATCCTTTCTTAAAAGATGATTGTAATAAATGAGGCTCCATATAAAGAATTACGATTTACCAAAAGCTGGCCCGACCATGCCATAAAAACAAGAGCAATACAATACATCTGAATCACTGAATAACTTGACCGCTTTGCCGGACATTAAGCGGCCCGTAAGCGAAACGTCGGACAAGACAGGCAAGACGAAGGACACGCTGGAGAGTAGAATGCGCCTTTGATTCAGAATGTAAAAACATGGCAATTCAATGGTTTCCCGGACATATGGTGGCGGCGCGCAAGAATGCGGCCGATACCATGGAGCGCACCGATGTCGTGATCGAGGTGCTGGATGCACGGTTGCCCGAAGCGAGTTGTAATCCCATCGTGACCGAGCTGCGCCTGTTTCGCCAGCGCCCCTGCCTGAAAATCCTGAACAAGGCCGATCTGGCCGATCCTGCCGCCACCAACGCGTGGCTGCAGTTCTACAACGCGCAAAAAGACGTGACGGCTGTTGCGCTCTCCTGCAAAAAGGCGAGCGATGTCGCGAAGATACCCGCACTGTGCGAGAAGCTTGCACCGCATCGCGGCACCACCATCAAACCGTTGCGCATGATGATTATGGGCATACCCAACGTGGGCAAGTCCACGCTGATGAATGCACTGCTGAATAAACGCGTGGCAAAGGTAGGCGACGAACCGGCGGTGACCAAAAACCAGCAGCGCCTCGACCTGAACGAGCGCATGACGCTGATCGACACTCCGGGACTGATGTGGCCGAAGATAGAATACGATTCGGACGGTATGATGCTGGCAGCCAGCCACGCCATCGGCCGCAATGCGGTTATCGACGAAGAAGTGGCCGCTTTTCTCGGCGATATCCTGCTTGCACGTTATCCCGAACTGGTGGCCGCGCGTTACAAGATAGCTGTGGAAGGAATGGACGGCGCAGACCTGGTCGAGGCGGTTGCCAAACGGCGGGGCTATCGGCTCAAGGGCGGCAGCTTCGACCATGAAAAGGCAGCGCTGGCGCTGCTGCAGGATTATCGCGATGGCGCAATTGGCCGCATCAGCCTGGAAACCCCTGAAACTCGCGGCGCCATGCTGCAGCACCACGCACAGTCCGCGAAGGTGCCCGATGCCAACGCCCCTGAAGCACAAGCCTGAGATGAGCCAGGAAACCATCCGAATCTACTACAACCCGCGCGGCTCCAAGTGCCGTGAAACCGCCGCGCTGGTAACCGGGCGGGGTTACACCACCGAGCTGCTTGAGTATCTCGTCACGGCACCCGGCAAGGAAGAGTTGCGCGGCTTGCTCGGCAAACTTGGCGTGAAACCATTTGAACTGGTGCGCACAGGTGAGGAGGTATTCAAGCAGCTCTACGCAGGCCGCGCGCTCAGCGATGAAGAATGGCTGGATGCGCTCGCGGCGCATCCGCTTCTGCTTGAGCGCCCCATCGTGGTACGCGGCAATAAGGCGGTGCTGGCTCGTCCCCCGCAGAAGGTCTTGGCGCTGCTGTAAAATTACAACCCGGTTTGCATGAAGTGCTGTACAACCCTGTCTACCACCGCTTGATTATTCAGTATTCGCGAATGCCCCAGCATTTCTGTCAGCATCAGGCTTGAGCCCTGCAAATTCCTGTGTATCTCCTGGCTGCCCGTGACTTTATTGACCCTGTCAAACTTGTCATGCACCAGCAGCACATCGTGCCTGCTGATTTTCTGGTAATTGAGTACCGACAGATCGGCCAAACGCAACTCGCATTCCGCTTCTACTTTTCCGATTAGATGCGCGAACAGCTTTTCATAAATTCCCATTTTCATCCGTCTTTTTTCCAGTACCCCGAGAAAATCTTCCATAGGCGCAACCATCGCTATTTTAAGTTTGCGCCCGAAATCTTCACTGACTTTGAACATGGAATTGGAGCCTATTGAATGGGCAACTACGCCGTAGAGCGAGTCGGCATAATGCGCTGCAACCAGGGCGGTGCCGCGCACAAACTCGGGGTAACTGCTAAAGTTTGTCGAGCTTTCACCGTGCCCCTTCTGATCGAAAGCAACCACCTTGAAACCCTTATTTACCAATGCGGTGACAAACCCGTCCATCTGTAACGCCCGGCCTCCCCATCCATGCACCAGTAAAATGACGGGCCCCGCGCCCCACTCAAACACTTTAATTTTATTGCGGTTAAATTTCAGGTAAAAACCATGCGCCTGTTTCATCAGCTCGCGCTGTTTCGCGGACAAATTAAGTGGCTTCACTGCAAAGCCTTTTTCATGCATTAACCTGGTCGCACTAATGGGTGCAATATGAAAAGCAGTTTTTGTCAGCCAATAAGTTGAAGCAGCAATAATCGTACGGTCATGCTTTTTTTGTCCCCGGAAATGTGCGGTATTTTGCATAACAGCCCTGTTTTACCTCAAATAGTGAGAAATAATATTCTGCAATGAAACGTTATACAGATGGCGTGCTTTCAGATCGTTCAATAAACGCTTATATACTTGAAATGAAATAATATTTCCGAATACCTCATAAGCAAACTGCTTGCAGTCTGCATCCGCTTTGAATTCGTTTTCTTCCACCGCGATGCGGGCAGCACGCTCCCAGATATCATGCACCGCTTTTTCCCGCTTGACGAGAGCGTCCCTGATTACGCCCGGTCTGTCATCAAACTCAAAAGCGCCGGACATGAAAGGGCAGCCTCCGCTGGGCTGGTTGCTCCATTTGATCCAGTAACGCGACAAGGCATGGATACGCGGCAACCCTCTTTTGTGCAGCAGCGCCCTGTCAAAAACCCGTGCCTTAAAATCCTGCGCCGTAAAATCTATCACTTTTAACAGCAATTCATCCCGTGATTCGAAATGGGCAAAAACACCGGACTTGCTCATCCCCACCTGTTTGGCGGTGTCGCCCAGGGTCAGACTGCCAAATCCATTCTCGCGCACCAGGTGCATGGCCGCGTTCAGGATTTTTTCACGGGTTTCCATACCTTTATCCATCCGGGTAATGTAGCACGGTCGTGCTTTTTCATGCACAATTAAATTTCAGCACGCTGCATGCAAGCCAAGCTTGCTCCAGCATGGTAATCTGATGCCCTCAATACCGCTTAAAGTCGCCACAAACTTATTCAAAAGGAAAAATCATGCCGTCAATTCTGGATCAGTCCGCTTTAGACCAACTATTCCTCACAGCCCGCACACACAATGCCTGGCAAAGCCGCCCGGTTGAAGACGAGTTGCTGACACGCGTTTACAATACCATGCGCATGGGGCCCACTTCGGCCAACTGCTCGCCGGCACGCATCGTGTTTGTTAAATCAAAGGAAGCAAAAGAGAAACTGAAACCGACACTGATGGAAGGCAACATCGCCAAGACCATGGCTGCCCCGGTGACGGCCATCATCGGCTACGACATGCATTTTTACGACAAAATGGGGCAGTTGTTTCCGCATGTGCCGGACGCGCACACCTGGTTCAACAAGGACGAACAGACGGCGTTCAGCGCGGCTTTCCGCAACGGTACGCTGCAAGGCGCCTACCTGATGCTGGCTGCACGTGCCTATGGCCTGGACTGCGGCCCGATGTCCGGTTTCGACAATGCGATGGTGGATAAACTGTTCTTTGCAGGTACCCATATAAAATCCAACTTCCTCTGCAACCTCGGTTACGGCGACCCCACGGGACTCTTCCCGCGCAGCCCCCGCCTGTCTTTCGAAGAGGCTTGCAGCATAATTTAATGCCTCCTGCACGGGGCTTGTATCTCGCCCCGGCACACAACTTTCATATGCATAACGACTTCATCAAGACCCTGCACGACCCTGCGGTGCGCGATCTTGCGTGGGTCATTGGTTCGCCCGGGCTGGCAGACGCGTCTCATCCTGCCTACCAGGGCCGGGTGGTGGACGATGCCTGGTGCAGCGTGCAATTGCGCATCAGTACACCCTGGCTTTCAGCGCTGGACCGGACACCCTTGCCGCTGCACGACTATATTGCCGCACGCCCCACTCGCCGCCTCGGACATTACTTTGAGTCCCTTATTGCATTCTGGTTGACACACAGGCCCGATACGCAGCTTATCGCCACCAATTTGCAGGTGCAAAACGAACAACGCACCCTCGGCGAATACGATTTCCTGTTCCTCGACGCCGGTGCGGCAATCTGTCACTGGGAAACCGCCGTCAAGTTTTACCTGCAACTGGAACCGCTGGCTGAGCAGCACTCCTTCATCGGCCCCGGTACGCGTGACCGGCTCGATCTCAAACTGGATCGCGTTTTTCAGCATCAACTTCTGCTGGGCCAATCGCAGGCCGGCTTGCAGGCCTTACCCCGGGGCATCAGGCTGGACAAGGCACAGGCCTTCATCAAGGGCTATCTCTTCTATCATGCGTCCGCACCGGGCAAGTTCGCCGTAAACGGAGTTTCCGCCGCGCACCTGTCAGGCTGGTGGGTGCGGCATACACGGGAAAGCTTGCCGCAGGCATCAGCAGACAGCCGCTGGATCATACAGCCGCGCTTGCGCTGGCTCGCCCCTGCGCGTCTGCCGGATGATGCAGACGTAATGGTGCATGCAACACTTATCGACAAGCTGGATGAGCGCTTCAGCGCCGGCCCGGAGGCCGTGCTGGTGTTCGAAATGAAGCGCGCGGCAACGGGCGGCTGGCATGAAATATCCAGGGGCTTTGTGGTGTGCAGCAACTGGCCTGCCATACAATGATGCAGCAAGCGCAGCCCCCTTGGCGGGATGAAACCGGCGCAGGGGTGCCAAGGCAGCCGAGAGATGCAATATGCGCCGAGGAACTTTGCTTGCTTCAATGAATCTATCGGACAGTTAAATGAATGACCGGACAGGGACGGCAATGAAAAAATCAATTAAAGCAGCTTTATATTCGGGCCTGTTATTTCCCGGAACCGGACATTTTTCGCTCAAACGCTATCTGCGCGGTTTGATATTTTTTGTACCCGCGACGACAGCTCTTTTGATTATCGCAAACAATTCAATTCAAAAGGCGTTAGCCATCGTTGATAAAATTGAGCAAGGTGCAATTCCGCTTGACGTGCAAACCATTTCCAACCTGGTATCGGCCGCCCCCACCGGGGCGGAGTTGTATATGTTGAGTGCGGCGCAATGGATCATTGCAGGATGCTGGATTATCAGTATTGTTGATTCCTATCGATTGGGGAAAATTGCGGATCAGTCAATACCCGCTGAACACCCGTGATTAAGACTCCGGCCCTGTAAAGAAACGCCCGCCCATTTCTTCCAGCCCCAGCGTTTCGAGCATTTCACGCAAGCGCCCGGCAGCATGCTGTCGCGGCAGATTTTTGTAAGTGGCAACTATCAATTCATTTTTCATCGAGTGTTCCCAGCCCACCAGTTCGGTCACCGTCACCTGGTAACCGTGCGCCTCCAGTTGCAGGCAACGCAGCACGTTGGTGAGATGGCTGCCAAATTCACGCGCGTGAATCGGATGCCGCCACAGTTCCACCAGCACGCTGTTAGCCAGTTGCCTGGCTTTGTTTTTCTTCAGCACCGCGGCCACCTCGGCCTGGCAGCAAGGCACCAGCACGATAAATCTGGCCCGCTTTTTCAGTGCAAAACGTATCGCATCGTCGGTCGCCGTGTTGCAGGCATGCAACGCAGTCACCACGTCTACCTGCGCGGGAAGCAGAGCGGAATCGATCGATTCCGCCACCGACAGATTCAAGAAAGACATATTGGGAAATTTCAGCCTGGCGGCCAGTTCGCGCGATTTGCTTACCAGTTCATCGCGCGTCTCAATGCCGTATATATGCGACGCATTGTTCAGCGATTTGAAGAACAGGTCGTACAGGATAAAACCCAGATAGGATTTTCCCGCACCGTGATCCACCAGATGAATTTCGGGGTGCTCCTGCCGTACTTCCTGCAGCAACGGCTCGATAAACTGAAACAGGTGATAAATCTGCTTGAGCTTGCGGCGGCTGTCCTGATTCATCTTGCCGTCACGGGTAAGGATGTGCAGTTCTTTCAACAGCTCTACGGATTGATCGGGTTTTACTTCGTACATTATGTCTCCGCGTTACGCCGGACCAAACCCGGATACCTTATCCGGCGCATCCGCTTTCTTCTATTCATAACAATAGTATTTAATTTATTAAAAACAAGTACTTATTAACACCATCAAGTCTTTTGTTTAATCGCCAGCACCGCCTGATTACGCAAGGTGCGCAGCATTGCCAACTGTCTGGACGAAATCTGCAATTTTCTGGCTTCCTGCATATCGGCGTAGATCATTCCAACAGAAATCTTGTTTACGACCACCGGCAACAGCAGGAAGTATCTCGAATCAACTGCCTTGCTGTGCCAGACCGGGATTTTACTGGTGATATTGAGAGCCCCGACATCCTCGATCACAATATCCAGTCCCTTCTCAAGCGCGAGGTGAAAAACATCCGCCTCGAACGCAAGCGGAAAACGGAAGCGCGGAAGAATATCGGCAACACCCTCTCCAAAACCGAAACGCGCCACCATCATGCCTTGCTTCACATCGCGGCTAAAAATCAATACATGCTTAAATCCCAAACCCCGGTAAATTGTTTCCAGCACCATCAGCAGCACATCGTTCAGTTTATATTCGCCCACCAGCGTATTGGTCACATCCTGGATACCGTCACTGAGCGTCGCCTCGGGATCAAGTTTCGCGTCAACTTCAACATTGACAAGTGTCTTGGCATAATCAACAACCACATCAATTGTGGTGACACCATCCAGCGGATCAGTTTTGCCCGGCTCTCTCTTGCCAGCCTGATTCTGGTCGACCGCATGATCCAGCCAGACTCGCAGATTTTTCAATGACAGGCTTTTTGAGGTATCAATTCCCAGCACTTGCGAACGCAGTGACAAATCCTGCAAACCTTTCTCCAGTGACGATGAGAGTTTTTCTTCCGTAGCATCCATGACTCGCGCATAACGCTCACGGATTTTTTTCAACGCGTCCTTTTTGCCTTTTGGATCACTTACTGTTGCAATCGAACATAATTCATTTGCCATGTTGACTGTCACGCCCATACGTCCAATATCAGTGGACGGTATGTCTATTTTTTCGCCCTTGAGCTTCTTCATCCCGGCTATCAGGCGATCGGGAAAGTTCCAGGTCTTTGCTATGCCTATGCCAAGTTCATTATAGGAAACCCCGAGCACTTTCATTGCGGCGTAATCTTCATCCACCCCTTTATCTTCCATCATGCGACTGATCTCTTCACTTTCTTCGAAGAAATAAAATTTGGCTATCATTCTGCCCAGATTCAGAAACATCGCACAGATCATCGTTTCCTCAACATCCTGCGCATTCATTCCTTCCGACAGTTGTACGGCAACAATGCCCGAGAAAAAAGAAGAAATCACATCGTCCTTCAATTCCTGCGCCTGCGATTTGTTTTGAAGAAAATCCATTAAAATCAATGACATAGCTATATTTCGCACACTCTCGAAACCGAGTATGGAAACCGCCTTGGAGATGGTATTTATCTGGCCGCCAAATTGCGAATAGGAAACGGTGTTGACCAGCTTGAGCAACTTGTTGGTCAGCGAAAAATCCTGCAGGATGGTTTGCGCCAATTTGCTTGAGCCCTCCGACTCTGACGCAACAATTTTATTGATTTCATTGATGATGCCGGACATTGCCGGGAAATCGCTCTTGCTGCGCATGCGCCGCAACAAAAACCTGAGCGTGCTTGAAAAATCGGCATCGGGCGCCTCGACCGTCGTCTCCCTCGACGAGTCGAGGTAATTCAGTAACGCCTGGCGCATCGCCAGTGCGCTGGGAAAGCGTTCATCCGGTTTCTTTGCTATCGCCCGCAGAATAATCCACTCCAGCTTCTCGTCCACCTTCACATTGCGGCTGGAGGGCGCCTCCGCCTTCTCATGCGCGTTGCGATTCAAAATCTGGAACACATTGCCGCCTTCGATGACAGGCGTGCCTGTCACCATCTCATACAGCATGACGCCGACGGAAAAGAGATCCGAGCGAAACTCCGCCCCCTGCGCTGAAATTGTTTCCGGCGCCATGTATTGGGGAGTGCCGGTTATGCCGCCGGATTCATCAGGGCGTTGCGAAATGGTGCGGGCGATACCGAAATCCATCACCAGATGTTGCCCGGACGATGAAATCATCACATTTGCGGGTTTGATATCGAGGTGCATGATTCCCTGCCCGTGCGCACTGGCAAGCGCATCCAGCACGTCGGCCACGATACGTGCGGCGTTTGCCATCGACAATGCGCCTGAGCGCTTCAACAATTGCGCGAGCGTTTCCCCGGCTATATAGGCATAAACCAGATACGGTGCGCCATCCTGCGACCCCAGGTCATACAACGGAATAATATTGGGGTGTTGCAGATTGCTTACGGTTCTCGCTTCGCGCAACAAGCCGTCATTTTGCGCGCTGGAGCCCGCGCGCAGGGTTTTGATCGCGACTCGACGGTCCAGACGCGGATCGCGGGCAAGATACACTACGCCCTGCGTACCGCGCCCCAACTCCTTGACAACTTCAAAGCGACCTATCGTTTTTTCCGGCATTTCAACTGGTTTCCCCGGGAAGTAAAATCCCGCAACATAGCGTAATCAATAGTGATTCATCATAACAGCAACCGTCTCCACGCGTAACTTCACTGCGCTGAATGAGGCGCAAGATTCAGCGGCAGTAAAATTGCCCTGCTTCCATATCGTATTAATTTCCGCAATCTTTAACCCGGATAATCCATTAACTCGGTCATTCCCGCGCAGGCGGGAATCCGGCGGGCTATGCACTCCGCAAAGCGGACAAGACCTTGATATCGACCCGCTACGCGGGGATTTCTCTGAATAATTCCATTTCTATTTCAATACTTGAATTTGCCCCCTTCTCCCGCAAGCGGGAGAAGGGTTGGGGAGAGCGAAGCGAGGGGGGCGGAGCCGGGACTATGTGCAGAAATATAACTTGGTTGTGCCCAACGACCCTCACCCTAACCCTCTCCCGCCTGCGGGAGAGGGAACTTGTATCTGCGGTCAGCTTTGCATCACTTTTGATCTGGAAATGGAATAACCGGATTCCCGCCCGCGCGGGAATTTCCAATGAACAATCCTGGTTTAATGGTTTCATTGACTGCTTCTGTTTTTAAAAGGATAAATTTTTCATTCTAGCCGAAATATTTCGGGGGCCTGAACACAAACCCGGCTCCGGCAACGATATTTGCAGTCAGGCAATATTGCATCTACTATCACGTTCTCATTATTTCGATTTCAAAACCATGGGACAGCACTATCTTACGCCGCTTTTCGCACCCAAATCGGTAGCCGTGTTCGGAGCGAGCGAGCGCGTCGATTCCATCGGCCAAATCGTATTTAACAATATGTTACAAAGCGGCTATCAGGGCGCACTCTATCCGATTAACCAGAAACACGACGAGGTGCAGGGACGCAAGAGCTTTGCCTCCCTGTTTCAAATAAGCGAAAGCGTGGAACTCGCGGTCATCGCCACGCCGCCGCAAACCGTGCCCGACATCATAGAGGATTGCGGCAAGCACGGCGTCAAGGCGGCGGTCATTATCACTGCCGGATTTTCCGAAACCGGCGCCACCGGCAAGGCGCTGGAACGCGCGGTACTGGAAAATGCGCGCCGTTACGGCATACGCCTGCTTGGCCCCAACTGCCTCGGCATCATGCGCCCGGACATAGGCCTGAATGCAACCTTTAACAAGGGCGGCGCAAATGCCGGCAACCTCGCGTTCGTGTCGCAATCTGGCGCGCTCTGCACCGCTATCCTGGACTGGGCGCAGACCAATGACGTGGGGTTTTCCAGCGTGGTTTCGATGGGCTCCTCCGCCGATGTGGACTTCGGCGAGATTCTCGACTATCTGCTGACCGACCAAAAAACGCAGAATATTCTGCTGTACATAGAAGGCATACGCAACGCGCGCAGTTTCATGAGCTCTTTGCGCGCTGCCGCACGCATCAAGCCGGTGATCCTGGTCAAGGTGGGGCGCCATGCCGCGGGCTCCAGGGCGGCGATGTCGCATACCGCCTCGCTGGTGGGGTCGGATGATGCATTCGATGCCGCAATACGCCGCGCGGGTGTAGTGCGGGTACAGACCATCACGCAATTATTTTCTGCGGCAAAAGCGCTGTCCTGCGGTTTTCATCCCAGCGGCAACCGGCTGGCGATCGTTACCAACGGCGGCGGCCCGGGCGTAATGGCAACCGATCACGCGGTTGATCTGGGACTGGAAATGGCCACCCTGTCGCCAGCCACCATAGAAACATTGAATCAGGTACTGCCGACCACCTGGTCGCACGGCAATCCGGTGGATATTATCGGTGACGCGCAGGCCGACCGCTACCACAGCGCGGTGACTGCCTGCCTGGAAGATCCCGGTGTGGATGGCGTGCTGGCAATACTCACGCCGCAAGCGATGACCAAGCCGCTGGAGGCGGCCAATGCCGTGATGGAGCTTTCCGCGCAATACAGCAAACCGCTGTTGACCTGCTGGATGGGCGAATCACAGGTGGCAGAGTCGCGCATCGCGTTCAACCGCGCAAAAAAACCCAACTTCCGCACGCCTGAGCCGGCGGTCGAAGCTTTCTCCTATCTGTCTGCCTACTACCGCAACCAGAAGCTGCTGATGCAAATGCCGGGGCCGCTGTCGCACCATCTGGAACCGGACGTGGAAGGCGCGCGCATGATTATAGAAGGCGCGTTGCAGGACAGGCGCAAGGTGTTGAGTGAAATGGAGTCGAAGGCGCTGCTGTCGGCTTTCCATATTCCGGTGGCGCAAACCATGGTTGCGCATTCACCCAACGAGGCGCTTCTTATTGCGCAGCAGCTGGGCTTTCCGGTTGCGATGAAGGTCAACTCACGCGACATCACGCATAAAACCGATGCCGGTGGCGTGCTGCTCAACCTGGTCAACGCCCAGGCGGTCAGTGCTGCCTATCAGGAGATAATCGGCAACGTTAAACGCAACCGCCCCGAGGCGCAGATGGACGGCGTTTCGATCGAGCCGATGGTGGTCAAACCCAACGGTCGCGAACTGATGGTGGGCGTAACCAGCGATGCGGTATTCGGCCCGGTGATCACCTTTGGCGCGGGCGGCACCATGGTGGAGGTGATGGGCGACCGCGCCGTGGCCTTGCCGCCGCTCAATACTTTTCTGGTGAAAGACTTGATTCAGGGCACCCATGTCGCCAGGATGCTGGGCGCTTTCCGCCATATGCCACCGGCCGATATTGCCGCACTGGAAAGCGTGCTGCTGCGCGTATCGGAAATGGTGTGCGAATTGCCGGCGCTGATGGAAATGGATATCAACCCGCTGATTATCGACGAGCATGGCGCGCTGGCTGCCGACGCTCGCGTGGTGGTTGCATTGCGCCAGCCCAGCGCCGACCGTTACGCGCATATGGCGATCTACCCTTACCCCACCCATCTGATCAGCAACTGGCAACTGGCCGATGGCAGGAACATCACCATACGCCCAATCCGCCCGGAAGACGCCGAGATTGAACAGGCCTTCGTGCGCGGCTTGTCGGAAGAGTCGCGTTACTTCCGCTTTATGTACAGCGTGCAGGAACTCAGCCAGACCATGCTGGTTCGCTTTACGCAAATTGATTACAGTCGCGAAATGGCACTGATCGCTGTGACCTTCGAAAATAGCCAGGAGACCGAACTGGGGGTTGCACGCTTTGCGATCAATCCTGATGGCGAAAGCTGCGAGTTTGCGCTGGTTATCGCAGACGCCATGCAGGGTAAAGGGCTGGGGCAGAAACTGATGATTGCACTGATGGACGCCGCCCGCGGCAAGGGACTCAAAATCATGGCGGGGGAAGTGCTGAAAACCAATGCCAACATGCTGAACCTGATGAACAGGCTGGGCTTCGGCGTTGAAGACAGCCCGGACGACAGCAACATCAAGCGTGTCAACAAAATATTGTGATGCACGCATCAAGTCATCGTTCGACCGCCTGAAAGAATACCGAAACAACGAGCACATATGACAACTGCCTACCTGACTCACCCCTCCTCACTCAAACACGACATGGGCGCGGGTCATCCCGAGTGCCCCGCCCGCATTCATGCCATCGAGGACCAGCTTATCGCTTCCGGTTTGATGCCTTTTCTGGACCGCCAGGAAGCGCCCGCCGCAACCATGGAACAACTGCAACGCGTGCACTCAAGCCGCTATATCCAGTCCATCTACCAGACATCACCGCAAAATGGGCTGGCCTATCTTGATGCGGATACGGCAATGAATCCTTTCAGCCTCGAAGCCGCGCTGCACGCTGCCGGAGCGGCAGTCAAAGCGGTGGACCTGGTAATGTCCGGCCAGGCAGAAAATGCCTTCTGCAATATACGCCCGCCCGGCCACCATGCCGGACGCAACCGTGCGGCGGGATTCTGCATCTTCAACAATGTGGCGGTAGCCGCCGCGCACGCGCTTGAACAGCACGGCCTGAGCCGCGTCGCGATTGCCGATTTTGATGTGCACCACGGCAATGGAACCGACGAGATTTTTAACGGCGATGGTCGCGTCATGCTGTGCTCAACCTTTCGCCATCCGTATTACCCCTACGAGGGGATTGATAGCGGCAATGAACACATCATCAACGTGCCGCTTGCCGCCGGTGCAACCGGTGCCGAATTTCGCGCTGCGGTAACGGAGAAATGGCTGCCGGCACTGGAGCGGTTCAAGCCGCAACTGTTATTGATTTCGGCCGGATTCGACGCGCACCGGGAAGATGACATGGGCGGCTTGGCGTTACTCGAAAATGATTATTCCTGGGTTACTGAACAACTGAAGGATCTTGCGATGCGCCACGCTGGCGGCCGCATCGTATCGAGCCTCGAAGGGGGTTATGCACTGCATGCACTGGGGCGCAGTGCGACGGCACACGTCAGGGTGCTTGGCGGACTTTGAGCAGCCTGCAGATGCGGGGAATTGGCCCGCAACAGTTATCCTGAACAAACAGCTTGCCTCGAAGAGGTTCCTGTGCCCTTTGCGCAGCATGATTAAACCTAGAAACCGCAGTTGAACAGGGCAAGTGGTGCGTTTATTTTGCTGTCCAGCAAGGCGCGAGAGCGGAGCTGTAGACGCTTTAGCGGCTTTACAGCCCCGGCCTGCCCTTTTCGGGTACGAGGCAGAATAGTCATTCTATTCAATGAGGAGCAACGCAGATGGGCAGCAAAATAAATGTGCCAATTGTCCTGTAGCGACCTCACCCAAAAGGTGCGCGTGGATATTGTGTATTTTTCTTTTATAAGCATATTGATGTGGTCTCCAGGGAGCGGTCAACTGCGGTTTCTAGGTTAACCCCAAATGGTTCATTAGAACGAAACTCTGTCATTCCCGTGCAGGCGGAAATCCAGTCATGTAAAAAAATCCCCGCGTAGCGGGTCGATATCGAGGTTTTGTCCGCCTTGCGGAGTGTATAACCGCTGGATTCCCGCCTGCGCGGGAATGACGGGGCTAATGGATTATCTGGGTTAAGCCAAGAATTATGGAAGCGTGCCCGATAAACAATCGGGTGTACGATCAGGCAGTTGTAAGTGATTCAAAATCTGTGAGAGTCTGCGGAATTCGCGGATTGCACTGCCGTTTCTGGGATCAAGGCCTTGCCCAGGCGCACATGCCGGAATGTTACGCCGGAAAAACCACAACCGTATTGCGCCCCTTCTGCTTGGCCAGGTACATCGCCGTATCCGCGTTCTTGAGCAACACCTTCTCATCGCTGCCATGCTCGGGATAAGTCGCGATGCCGATGCTGACGGAAATGCTCAAACTATGGCCCGATATATCAAAAGGAAGACTAAGCGCAACGAGTATTTTCTCGGCAACCAGAACTGCCATTTTTAATGAATCTATCGATGGCAGCATCACCACAAATTCATCGCCGCCGATGCGAGCTGCTGTGTCCGATTCCCGCAGGCAACCGAGTATGCGCCCGGCAGTTTCCTTTAACAGCAGGTCGCCGACGTCATGTCCATGTTTGTCATTTATAAACTTGAACATATCAAGATCAAGGAACATCACTGCCAGATGCGCTCGCTCCCGCCTGGCGGTAACAATTGCCTGCTGCAGACGTTCGGAGAGCAGCGATCTGTTGGGCAAGTCGGTGAGGATGTCATGATGCGCCATATGCTGAATATGCTCGGCCGCAGCCTTGCGTTCGCTGATATCCTTGCCGGATCCGGTGAAGCCTATTACTTCTCCCTGCGGGTTTTTTAGCACCACACCGTTGCATAGATAGGGCACCAGCACGCCATCATGTCTGCTAAGCTGAATCTCCAAAGAAGCCGACCCCTTGGCAAACACGCCTTCTATCGCACTCGTAACCAGGCTTCTATCCTCTTTGCAAACAAATTCATGGAATTGCATGTTTTTCATTTTATCGGGCGGCAAGCCGCAAAACTTGGCAAAGCTTGAGTTCCATTGAATCAGTTCGCCCTGGTTATTAAACACATAAAGTATGTCCGGATTGGCCTCCATGATGGCCTGCAACTCGCTCAGGGCCAAAGCAAGGTTTTCGTTCAGCCGCACTTTCTCCAGATGAGCTTGCTCGATTTCCTCGTTTTTTACGCGCAAACCATTCGTCACCACGTCTATGCGCATTTCCAGCATGTCGCGATCGCGCAATAATTGTTGCGCCATGTCGCCGATACCATCAGCCAGTTCATGCAACTCGTAAATATGGAAATTCCGGGGTATATCCGATTCCAGATCACCCTCACCCAGGCGGCGGATTGCCTGATGCATTTGCAGTATCGGTTTTGTAATGCTGCGCGCAGAACGCAATGCCAGTACCATGGCCACTATGAACACCAGCAGGGTGACCAGCAGACTGAAGAACAGAAATTCATTTTTTTGCAAATTCAGGCTGCGCTTGCTGATTTCAATCTTGACCTCGCCAAGCCGATCGGCTGCTCCTGGCGGCGAAACCAATCCATCCATGTTGATCTGTGTTGCCATGATGGGCTCTTGCAGCCTGAGAATGTCGTTTTCATGAAAAACCGGTGCAAATGAGACGACATCACCTAAATGGGACGGCGCCATCCCTCTGTCCGAGATCATTATCAGTCTTGATTTCGCATCGTAAATCGCGATCGATTTAACGTCCCGAAAGGACATTACCGCATCTACATTCTGTTTCAACAATATTGTGTTGCCCGAAAACACGGGATATTCACAGGTAGAGGCAAGTTGACGCGTTAACAGCCGGGCGCGTTCAAGCAGCGCATGGTCGAGATCGGCAAAACGCGTATAGATAAAATAGCTTTCCAGCAATATTGCCATCACCAGAATCGGAAACAGGGTGACCAGCAAGGTTTGACGTTCAATACCGTAACGCTTCATTTTGTCGTTCCAATTTCACTGCGCAATTGGGATGCGCTCTTGATATCAAGCCCCAGCGAACGAGCCACCTGCTCATTGACTGTTACCTCAAATTCCTTTGCATATTGCGCGTCGGGCAATATATGTGTCGCAACATAGTATTGGATGATGCCGACAGATTGTGATGCTATCTGCTCCGGCGTACTGAACACTGCACACAGCGCTCCCGCCTTGACATAGGCGGGAGAAAAACCTATCAGTGGTACTTTATTGCTGTAGGTGGTCAACAGGATATTTCGGATGGTAGCCGCGTTATATATAGCAGCATCTGGCAGCGCAAGCAGCGCATCGCTGCCTGCCAGCAACTCCTGCAATTCAGCGTGCAGGGGGAGCGCAGAATTGAGCAAGCGCTCATTGAGCACAAGCTTGTGCGCGGCGGCAATCATGCGCAATGCGCCTAATTCCATGGGGGGAGCGCTATATAACACACCTATGGAGCTGATATTCGGCAGTGCAGCGCGAATCAAATCAAGCTGCCGCTTGATCGGCTGATCCAGATAAATTGCCGAGAATTTGCTGGTGCCGGACTGGATCTGCGCAGAAAAATCATTCAGCAGCTTCCCATACCCCGCTTTGGGTATGAGCACGGCAAGCATGGCAGCCGGTTTGAACCGGGCTACGGCGAAGGCCGCCTTCAAACCCGCCGCAATAACAAAATCAGAGGCAGGCAGCGCATTGTCCGCGTCGGTCACACTCACAGTGACATTTTTGTCAGCCAGCAATGCGCTCAACTCGCTGCCAAATTCACGATAAGCGCCTTCCTCGGCGCTAAGTACGATAGCAAGCCTGAGCGGCGCCGCAGAGCCAGGCACCGGGAACAAGAGAATAAATGCAATCAGGCCAATAAGGCAGTGACTGACAGAAAAAAAACGGTAACAGCTCAAAGAAAGTTTTCCGCCTAAAAATTATATGCGGCGCTTAGATATGCGCGTCGGCCAAATGCCAGATTACTGGTCTCTGATATGAGTGAGTAATTTGAATAATTATCCTGAAATACATTTTGCACTACCAGTGCGAGCTCTCCACTGCCGGGCTTTCCGTAGACTCCAAAAGCATGGGTTAACTTGAAATCCACCCGGTTCATCATCGTTTGTGGAATAGCATCAATCATTGTCAGGCTGCTCTGAAAATAATATCCGGCACTGACTTGCGTATTATGCGGCAATCGCCGGGTGAGCAGAATGCTGCCGCTATAATCGGGCACCTGCGATAGGCAGCCATCCATAAATCCCTGCAATATGGCTATCATGCCGGGATTCGTCAGAGTCCCCGTCGCATCGCAACTCATAAACTGGCGTGCTACGTTCACAATGACGTTATTACTGTCATTCCAGTGATATTTGAGCGTACCTTCATAGCCGTGATAATTGGCCGAGTACAGATTGGCAAACCCGAATGGCCAGTAAGTCAACGCAGGGTCATAAAAAATAATATCGCTGACATGGTCATCGTAGGCTCTTACATCCAGCGTTAAATCCAGGCTGCTGAATTCTCCCAGGTATCCGATTTCCTTTGACTGAATTTTTTCCGGCCGCAGGTTTCCCTGTGAAACATAGGTTCCGCTTTGCCCAGGCGTCAGGCCGGGGTCATTAATATATTCCTCAATGATGGCTGGCGTGCGGTAAGCCACCGAGGCACTGGCGCGCAGCGTATGTTGCGGGTTGATATGATAATTTAATGCCACCCTGGGCGAAGTGTTGGTGTTCCCGAGCCCGTCATTTTCGGCCATCGCCCCGATGTTTAACAGGGTGGAAGAATCGATTCTCCATTCGTCATGGGCAAAAATACGGCTTTCATGAATCGCGTAGGGAACTACCAGATAATCAGGGCTCTTTACATAATCGGAACGTACACCCAAACCCGCGACCATGCGGTTACTCTTTCCCAGTTGTATCGTATTTTGCAGCTCCAGGTCTTGCCGATCCGCTGAAGTAAGCTGGGTGACCGGAGCGATAGCATTCGCACTGCTGAAGCGGCCATCAATATAATTTCGGTAGATGTGATAGAAATGCAGCCTGGTTTCATCGCCATTCTCCTGCGTGTGCAGCCATGTGAGTTGCTGAAAACCTGAAGTGGCATTGACATCACGGAATAAATCATCAACTTTTCCGGCAGTACCCAAGCCTCTTCTGCTATCGCTATAACCCAGCTGAAAATCAAAACTGTCCGGGCCCAGAGGATGGTAGTTGGCTCTAAGATTGGCCTGATTCGAGAACAAGCCATCATTCAGGATACTGGCCCCGTAACCGTTATCCTCACGATGAGACAGTGTCAAACGATAATCCAGAATTTCTCCGGCTTGGCCCATATGCGCCGCCACATCTGCAACGCCGTAAGAACCTTTATTGCCCGAAATTTGCAGGCCGCCAACGCTGCCGGCGTCGCGGGTAATAATATTGATCACACCCTGCAATGAATTCGCACCATATGATCCCGCAGCTGGCCCCCTGACCACTTCAATGCGCTCGATATCGTCGATGTTCAACGGAATATCTTCCCAATCCACCGTGCTGAAGGGCGGCAGATACACGCTACGGCCATCTATCAGCACCTGCATGCGGCGCGAGTACTGGTCGCTTACGCCATGATAGCCAACGACTGTATCGTGCCCGCTGACATTGCCGACATACATGCCTGGCACCAGGCGGAACAAGTCTGTAATCGTCCGAAACCCGGACGCTTGGATCATGGCGCGATCAATTACAGTCATTGCGTTGGGTGCTTCCGATAGCGGCTGTGACAAACGCGATGCGCTCAATACCACAGGAAAGTCTTGCAGATATGCCTGCTCGGAAATGAAGTTGTCTTCCGCATGACATAAAGGCATAGAGACAAACAGACAATATGCTAACCACAGCGTGACAACATTCAGCAACATTCTGAATTTGGAAAAAATCACAACTGACACACTCCGGTTTTAGAACATGTTGAAGTGTAATGGATATTTATGATTTCGTGCTGAATTATCCCGCTCCAGCCGCGCCACGCAGCCATCCCCTACTTTGAGACTCCAACCGGTATATAGACAGAGAAAATGCTGCCGGCCAGCATGCGCACGCCCAGCATTATTGCGACCAGCGGAACAAAAAACCTGCCCACCCCCCAAATTGACACAAAGCCACCGCCTGCAAGCAATGCTGCCAATCCGGTGGCAAGGCCGGTATCAAAATCCGCGAAACGCTTCTCGATTTCTGCACCGCAATACGGACACAACAAGGTATGGCGCGTGATAAATTTATACCAGCGATACTTCTTGGTTGCCGGAACACGGCTTTTGAGATCGCCGTCACAGCAAGGACATGCATATCGATAAAACATAGTTAAGCTGACAAGTCTAAAACTTTCCGACCAATTAATCATTAATCGGCGCGTATTCACCCATGAACCCGCTCCGACCCCCATCTGTTTATTGAAACCCGATAATACCCTGCGAATGAAGCATGGGCACATGTTTCAATTGGATGAAAATGATTGTCCATGGCAACAGAATATTCCCTGGTCTTTTTCTTCCATATTCCCATTGGCAAATTGTCTTTATTAGGTTGATAATGCCGCGTTACAAATTTATCAACACACCTTTTTCAAACTCCAGCTCGAGCTTATTGACCTTGTTAACCTCTCTACGCGAACGCTTCCTCGGAAAATCCCTCGACCCGCTCAATCCGGCCACGCGACATGGCATGGTTCTGGTGGCCTTTCTTGCGTGGATAGGACTGGGAGCGGACGGGCTCTCCTCATCATGTTACGGCCCTGAAGAAGCTTTCCTCGCACTGGGACATCACACCCAGTTGGGCTTGTATCTGGCAGTGGCAACGGCACTGACCGTCTTCATTATTGCGCTGGCCTATAACCAGGTAATCGAGTTATTCCCTTCCGGGGGCGGCGGCTACAAGGTCGCCTCGCACCTGCTGGGCCCGTATGCCGGCCTGGTTTCCGGTGCGGCACTGATCGTGGATTACGTGCTCACCATTACCATCTCGGTAGCCAGCGGTGCGGACGCCTTGTTCAGCCTGCTGCCCGTGACAATGCAGAATCTGAAGTTCGGTTCCGAAATTACGCTGCTGATCCTGCTGATCCTGCTCAACCTGCGCGGCATGAAAGAATCGATCAAGGTATTGCTGCCTGTTTTTATCGGATTTTTTATCAGCCATGCATTTCTCATCATCTATGGAATTTACTTTCACGCCGAAGGCTTGCCGGCGCTCATTCCCGCAACGCTGAACGAAACCACCTCGCTGGTACAGCAGACCAGCTGGATTTTCGTGGCCTCGCTATTTCTGCGCGCCTACTCGCTTGGCGGCGGAACCTATACCGGCATCGAAGCGGTTTCCAACAACGTCAACATGCTGAGTGAGCCGCGCACGCGCACCGGCAAGCTGACCATGCTGTACATGGCCCTGTCGCTGGCTTTTACTGCGGGCGGCATTATCGTGCTGTACCTGTTATGGCAAGCCCAGCATGTGGACGGGCAAACCCTGAATGCGGTCGCCTTCAAGGCGATCATCGGCACCCTGCACATGCCGGACTGGATCAGCAGCAGCACGCTGGCGCTGGTGCTGGCGCTGGAAGCCGGGCTGTTGCTGGTTGCCGCCAACACCGGCTTTCTCGGCGGGCCTGCGGTGATGGCAAACATGGCCGCAGACTCCTGGGTGCCGCGCCAGTTCCGCCAACTGTCGTCGCGCCTGGTCACACAGAACGGCATTCTGGTCATGGGGATCGCGGCGCTTTTGATCATGCTGTGGAGCAACGGCTCAGTCACCTTGCTGGTCGTGCTTTACAGCATCAATGTATTCCTCACCTTCAGCCTGTCGTTGCTCGGCCTCTCGGTACACTGGTGGCGCGACCGGCGCAGCGTGCGCGACTGGAAAAGCAAACTCGCCCTGTCCCTGCTGGGACTTACCGTCACCGCCGGCATATTGGTGGTGACACTGGCGGAAAAATTCCGCGAAGGCGGCTGGATGACTGTGCTGATTACCAGCCTGGTCGTAACCTTCTGCCTGCTTATCCGCAAACACTACGATGAAACAAAAGTAAAATTGCGCGAAGTAGAAAAGCTTTTCGCAAAATCGATCAAACCCGGCCCCTGTTTGCCGAAAAAGCTCAATCCTGACTTACCCACCGCAGTTTTCATGGTGGACGAGAACCGCGGCGTGGGCATACACACCATCATGTGGGTGCTGCGCCTGTTCCCGGACCATTTCAAGAATTTTATTTTCCTCAGCATAGGCGAGGTCGACACCCAAAGTTTCGATAGCGATGCCACCATCCGCAGCATGCAATACAAAACCGAAAACACGCTGTGCTATTACGCCAGTTTCTGTGAATCACAAGGCCTGCAAGCAACCTGGCGCATGGCATACGGTATCGATCCGGTACAGGCGCTGGATGAACTCACGCAGAAGATTTACGAAGAATATCCAAACAGCGTGTGCTTCGCCGCCAAACTGATTTTTGCCGACGACAATTTCTTTGTGCGCTGGCTGCATAACCAGACCGCGCTTAACCTGCAGCGCCGCCTGCATCAGCGCGGGCAGCAGGTGGTGATTTTGCCGATGAAGGTTTCTTGAGCTTGGCTCGTGACAGGCAGAACCAGCCCATCAGAAGTTGTGTAAATGAATTAGGCCGGTTTCGGTAGATCGCATAGGGGGAAACGTGCCCTTATGCGACATGCGTTTGTGCAAATGTGGCGTTGACGTGGTTGGTTTTTCCTGTTAGGGTAAAATCCGTTTTAGAGTAGGGTGCACCATGATCTTGCTGAGCCCAAAATTGGTTTCTTACATTGCATTCTATTCGCTGATGATAAGTCTGGCGATGTTCGAGTGTGACGTCAATGCCCAAGTCAAAGGGGCTACACCTCCCATACGTGGAAATACCGGCCCTACCGGACCTACCGTATTAACCGGACCTACCGTATTAACCGGGCCTACCGTATTAACCGGGCCTACCGTATTAACCGGACCTACCGGGCCGACAGTTTTGGGTGGACAAAACACCAAACAAAGTGAGCAGATAGATCCTGCCCAAACACAAGCAGAGGCGGAACGTTTTTCCCAGGAACTCTTGATTACGTTAAAACGTACTCTGAAGACCTCCGCAACCGGCGTGCCATGACCTCAACATGCTGATACATGGAAGCTTAAAAACTGGAATTCATGTAACTGCCGTACTGCTTGCATCTGCCGCTTGCCTGGCCATCCTGTCTATTGCCGATGTTAAAGCTGATGCCGAAGGCTTTCTGATACCGCTCAATAAATATAGCAAAGAGGTTCGTGAATCGCTTATCGTCTCCTCACTTGGTCAAGCACCAGGTGGACAAATACCAGTCGCCATTTTTAAGACAGTCGGTTTATTGCGCGAAATTGCCGACGTTGCCGTAGACCGCGAGCAGGAACGTCTGAGTGGAGACATGGTACTGATCTCGGCCTATGCCGCTCAGCTAAAAGGCTTGCACGCCCAAGGTGTGGACACACGCTCCGACCCGCGGGCGAGGGCCGCCATCGAACAGTTGAAGCTGCTGCAAATAGACATGGATTCCGGTGAACACGGGAAATATGCACAACCGCTTGTCTATGCCAGTAAAAATCTAAGTTATGCGGTGACGACAGTCACGACCAGGAAAGCCTTGTCGTGGACATTAGGCAAATTATTTTCGTCTCTGGGCCTGGATAAACTTTTTGGACAAGGTGTCCGAAACACACTCGCAAATAATGGCCCACTGGCACCTGTGTTACGCACAATCGGATGGAAAAAATTGACTGCCAGGGCAAATATCATCGGCAGCGCAACCGAGCAGCTGACGCAACAACTAACCAGCGTGGCTGCCAAGGACATCTCAAAGGAATTTCTAAAGAAAATTGGCGACACCGCCTTCATGCAGATGGTAAAAAAAGAACTCGATGAGCATCCATCGCAGCCCATCCATCGCACACGCCTTCTGGTTGCGCGTGAATCCCTCATCCTGGCCGTGCCGGTATTGCCCACGCCTATAGCTGCCCCCGCCGCAGTCATACCACAGGCCGCTGCAATACAGCAAGATCCGGTGCAACGAACCATCTCGACCGATGACCAATTCATTGTAAACAATTCAAGAGAAACCTCTCATTCCGAACCGGACACGCTTCCTCCATCTGCGCAGCCAACAACCACTCGGGAGGAGCCGCCCAAAACAGCGCGCGAACTGCAACGTGAAGCAGAGCTTCGCCATGAATGGGATTGTGCCGGTGCCGGTGTAAAAGCCGGATGTGACTGGAACCCCAATGGCAACAGCAGTTGGGATGGAGAGAAAAACAAGAATCTTCATGACAAATAATATCTTCAAGATTGCAGTTTCCATCGTACTGATAGCTGCCTTGCTACTGGGATGGCTGATACGCAGTGAGCGTAACGCGGCTGCACTGGTCACGCTGGGTAACATCAAAATCGAATACCTGCTGAGTCCATCGCAGATGTATGAGCTTGGCACTATCGGCGAAGATTTCGATGTGGCGTCGTCAGGTTCTGTGATTCTGCGCGGCGGCAACGATCTGTATCAGATCAATGGACCTGACGCCTCCGATTCCACCGGGCGCGTCCCGCTGAAAGGCCCGCTACCAGACAGCTTCGCCGTGGACAGCGAGAATACCCTGCTGACCATCGCCGACGGTTTCTTCGGTCTGCGCAACGAGGCCGGCGAAATCCAGCAGGCGGTGCCGTTGCCATACGACCATATGCGGCTGGCTCGCTCCAGACATAGAGGCGCGGTTTATCTTTTTGGCGGCGCGAATAACGACTATCGGCTTTATCACTTCAGCGATAACGGCGATTTCCACTTGCTGTTTCAATCCGACAAGCCCATTCAGTCGGTGACCGATTCCGACAGATGGACCTATCTCGCAACCGATAACCTGATCCTGCGCATCGACCAAGACAAACCGACAGTCATTTATAGCTCACCCAAGGAAGATGGAGCCGATGCCCCCATCACCTCAATTACTGTAAGCGCAGATGATGCCGCACTGTATTTCTCCACACCCACTGAAATATTCCTGCTGACCGGCGCAGTGGGAATTTCCATCGTCAACAACAGCGGTGGAGAATTGCGATTGCGCAACGGCAAGCTATACGCCCTCGACCGTACGCGCGGCATGTTGTATACCGCCCAACCGCAAGCAACATCCAATAACTAAAAGAGGCTCGCATGTACAAATCATCTCTGTTAAAGAACGGGTGGCTGTGGGGAGTGGTACTGGCAAGCCTAACCGTTGCTTACTGGATTTTCAGTACCCCCGCCGCCGACCTCACCTTAAGCAGGGCCATCGAGAAAAAATATGTCGATGCGCAAATCCGGGTGAGTGACAGTACGGGAGGAAGCGGCGGAAGCCAATCGGTAACCATCAAAGCTCACTGGTTGCAGGGTTCACCCACCACCGTCTTTATCAGGATACCTGCAGGAATGCTCATCAGCAACAAGGAAGGCAATGGCCAGCGCCTGATGACGGCGAGCACGGCACTCCTGTCCGTCACCGAATCCAAACCCGATGCCGAAATGAAAGTTGAGACCTACTGTATCGATCAGTTTTCGCGAATTCCTGACATGAAATCCGCTCTCGCAGCATTATCCGATGGAAATGACTACACTGAAGAAACCGAACCTCTGCATAAACTGGCGCAGTGTCTCGAGCTCAAATCGGCACCATTTTATAGCCGCCAGCTTGCCATTTGGTTCGTCGGACAAGGCTTGCTGAATAGCGACCGGACAAATGCACAGACGCAGCTTGCGAGCAATCTGGAAAAACAGCTTAACCTCGAAAATGAACGTCAATGGGAAAGTAGCTGGAACGAATTCAAAGAACGGCTACTCGAGCAAAACCCGAATCGCAACGACCTTGATGAAATCAAGAGCAAAGCCGCCGACAATACGCGAACCGCAATCCCCGCACTCGCTCTCGAAGAAGCGCAGCAAGAGATGAACGCTTTTATGCGTGAGGGCAAGCCTCTGCTGCAACAATGTGGCTATAGCCTGGAAAATACCAAGCTGTTTGCAGAGTAATCTTTCATTCCACGCCGACCTCGTTACTCAGGGTATCCCGCTTGCGTGTGTCCCATGGCGTGCCGGGCTAGACGCGTTGGCCAGTGCCAGCCACGGCTGATCAATCGACATAGAATGGAAAAGTAGATAAGAGCCGAGGGCATCGTCTGGCCCGATGCAGAGCAGCGTATCGCTTTCGAAAATAAGTTTGAAATAATAACTGGGGTCAGAGTAATAACTGGCAGTAACAGAGAATAACTGCTAGGGTCAAAGTAAATCTATTTAAGTTTACTCTGATCCCAGTTATTCGACCCCAGTTATTCGGCAGTAAAAAGCTTCTCGCTTGCGCGAGAAGCTTGGGGTTTACCCTGAGGGCTTATCGTGCGAAGATTCTCACTGAGAATTTCCTCTTATTGTCAAAAGCAAGACGGGCGTCGGTCAGTTACAATACAGGCACAAAACAGGGTATCAGCGGCAGCCACTTCCAAATCCTGCCAACTTTCTTAACTCTTTTTTGTATCGTATAAAAGAGAAAACCCAGCAGGTTTCCCCACTGGGCTTTCGGATACAGACTCAACCTTTCGGTTGATCTTTATTGTAGCAACGGCTCTCACCCCGGATGCACACAACGGCTACATTATCAGGGAGAACGCAATGTCAAGCAAGCAAAATAATCTCGGACCTCTCACTTTCGGATTGGACATCGGTATTGCTTCGGTTGGGTGGGCGGTGCTGGGCGAAAACCGCATCATTGATCTTGGGGTTCGGTGCTTTGATGCGGCTGAAGACAAAGACGGGAAGCCCAATAACCAGACTCGCAGGGGAGCGCGTGTATCGCGCAACCGCTATGACATGCGCTCTTGGCGTCTGAAGCGGCTTGTTCGTCTGTTCCGTGACGCTGGGTTGCTATCGAATGACGAAATCAAAGAGCTGTTCTCCGGCAATCATCCCAAGAAACAGTCTCTCGTCAGCCCTTGGGAGTTGCGCTCAAAAGGGCTGCTACCAGAAAACACCTCTCCCAAAACACCACTCACCCCACGAGAGTGGGCACAAGTTATTTACCACATCGTCAAACATCGCGGCTTCAAGTTTTTCAGCAAATCAGAAGACCCAAGGTATGCCGCCATCAAGGCAGACGGAGAGCCATCCACCGAGAAGACAGAGACCCAAGAGCCAAAGGAGCGGGGAGAACTTAAAAAAGGCCTTGAATTCACAACAGGCCTTCTGAAGAAATACCCGCAGCTCATGACGGTAGGCAATGCCGCCTACCACCTTGCCAACGCTAAACAAGATAACAATGGGATTTATCGCGGCTCGAATGGAGAACAGCTTGAAACTCAACACTGCGAAGAGTTTCAGGAGTCTTTCCGAAACAAGGGAAAAAGCTACCGCCATGCATTTCACCGCGACGACCTGCACGATGAATTGTCCAAACTGTTCGATGCGCAACAACGATTGGGCAATCCCTACACCAACCTGATTTTGCCCAACACCGCCAACCTCCTCCACAAGGTGCAAATTGGTTCGCAGGAGAGAGAAGTTTTCCATACGTTCCGCGACCAAGTGTTTGCGCTGCTCGAATTGCAGCACCCGCCGATATACACAGCTCAAATGGATGCGCTCATCGGGAAATGCGAACTGGAAAAAGATGAATTACGCGCTCCCAAGCATAGCTTCACGAACGAACGCAGGACGTGGCTGGAAACACTCAACAATCTCCGCATCAAACGAAGTGGCCGCAAGGAAGAAACCCTTACTGCCCCGGAACGGGATGCTCTCCTTGATCTCCCTTATACGTTAAGCAAGGTAACTTTCAAACAGGTGCGGGAAATACTGCGGGAGAAGACTGGCTTCCCCGCACACTGGCGTGAAGCGAGCTTCACCAAAGTTTCCTACCGCAATAAGCGCAAGGATGATGGAAGCTGGATCAATGTCATTTCTTTGGTCGGCATAAAAACCACATTGGGTAAGTACGGCGAGGACAAAATCCGCAAGGAAGCAAACAAAAAACTCAAGGCACGTCTGGAATCCGGCACCATGACTTTTGCCGAACTGCGCAGCCTGTATCAGGTGAGAGATGACGAAACCTTTGAGCATCGGCAAAGCGATAAGCAGATCATCTTTGCCATTCAGGAAACAGAGGAGCGAATTCCATTCGACGCAATGGATAACAAAGAAGCCTTCATCAAGATATTGCCAGCCAAAGGTAAATCAGCCTCCAATCTCAGCAAGAAGTCCATGAAAGAACTGTCGGCATTACGCGAAAGCAAGCCCGAGGCAACGCTTTCCGATCTCCGCGCAGCAATCGAAAATACCGAAGAGTTCGATGCGGGCTGGCAATTCGAGATTGAAAAAAGATCGTCAACAACAATCCAGCATGAAGACGAAGCGACAACCAATGTGCCTATCGAATACGAAGATGCGCAGCAGGCCGAAGATGAAACCTTGATCGAGATGAAAGGTTGGCATGCGTTAAGGCGCGCGCTGAAAACTTCGCAGCCGGAATGGTGGAAAGAACTGGAAAGCGCTTGGCTCAACGCCCAATCTGAGGATGCAACCCTGAAGGCCTCTGCACAAACAAACGCAGAAAAACTGGATGCCATTGCCGAAGTGCTGACCAAGGCGCAGACCGATGCTTATGTTGAAAGCGAACTGAAAGCAACCGGGCTTACGCCAGACCAAGTCGAAGCCTTGAAAAACGTTCGCTTCAAACAGTACCGCAACCTCAGCCTGAAGGCTTTGCGCAAAATCCTCCCCTATCTGGAACAAAAAAAGAGCTACAGCGAAGCTTGCGTCTTAGCCAGATACAAACCCCGCACCTTCGAGCGCACCCGCCACTTGCCGCCGCTGGAGACTTATCTCTATGAGCGCGTCCGACATGGCAAAAAAACTGGCTACAGCGAACAGCGTTACAAAGACCTGACCAATCCCGTCGTGGCTCGCGCCTTCAATCAGGCGCGGCTGGTTCTCAATGCGCTGATAGACCGCTACGATCAATCCCCTGCCTATGTGCATGTGGAGTTGGCGCGAGACATTGCCAGACCACTGAAAGGCCACTGGAGTAATGGGAAATATATTGAAGGCCGATTGGATGTTCAGAAGAAGCAAATAGAAAACCGAAAAAAACGCGACGTAGCTAGAGATAACTTTGCCGGAACATATAACATCATCAATCCGAGCGACCGCCTCATGCTCAAGATAAGGCTGCTGGATGAGCAACAGAACCAATGCATCTACTCTCTTAAACCGCTTGACCGGAATCTGGTTCTGGACGACGAAAACTACGCGCAAATTGATCACATTTTTCCGCGCTCCCTCACTTTCGACAACAGCATGGAAAATCTCGTACTCGTGCATGCCGATGCCAACCAAGACAAGGAAAGTCGTATTCCCTACGATTTCATTAAAAGTCATGCTAAGTTTGGAAGAACTGAAGAAGAACGCTTACTGCATTGGCGAAAAGTCGTCGCACTCGTCCTAGCCTGCAAGGGCATGAGCGATAACAAACAGAAACGACTGCTTGCCACGGAACTCGATGCAAACGAATTCCTCGCGCGTAACCTGGTGGATACACGCTACGCCACCCGGCTATTCGCGCACATGGTGCGCGACCGTTTGCTGTTCGATGGGCAAACGGCAGACGTAATAAAAGACATAGACCCGTCCGAGAGCGGAAAATCTCGTCTTGAAAAATACCAGAAAACTCGCGTCCGCACCCCACAGGGAGGAGTAGTTAGTTTCCTACGGCGCAGATGGCTGGGCGACATCAAGGATCGTGATGCGGGCGACAAACACCACGCCATGGATGCCTGCATCATCGCGGCCTGTACGCCAGAATTGATACATCGTGTGAATAGCTGGTTCTCCAACCAAGAGAAAGTCCCAAGCCGTTTCAAGAAAAATATTGATGGTACTTATACTGACATCGGCACACGTACCGAAGAGGGCACTGGCGAAATTATCAGCAAGCAAGAAGCCCGTGAACGCGGACTTTACCTGCCAGCACCTTGGGATGAAATAAGCCCTGGCAAGTTCAGGAACGAGTTTCTCGAAAAGTACGAGTCCGTTTTTGTCTCTCGTGCCATTAGCAAAAAACGTAATGTAGAACTACATGATGCGAACCCAATGGGCATAAGGCATTACCCAGTACGGCTGCTTGACTTGACACTCGACATGCTGGACGAAAAGCATCTGCCTCCTGAATTGTCGGAGAAACGAGTCTCATTGCTCCATGCCGTCAGACAACAGCTTATTTCTTGCGGTGGCAATGCAGAGGCTGCCTTCTTGAATGGTTTCAGAACAACAAACTCGAAAGGCAAAAACAAAATTATTCACACCCTGCCTTTACCCTTGATCTCCTTGCCTGAAGATTACTTGAAAAAAGCGAAGAAACAAGCAACCGAATCCAAGGCAGTTGAGAATTTCGAGAAAACTGCCAAGAAGAACTTTGATCTTACTGAACTCACATTGAGCAAGCTGGTAGAAAAATCCGTTGGCTCGACCTTTTACAATCGCAACAAGCGCATGATCGATGCACTCAGGGCACAACTGGAAGAATGTGACGATGATGCCAAGAAAGCGTTTGCAGAGCCATTCTATCCTTTCGGAAAAGATCATCCCCCAATCAAGTCCATCCGTCTGCCCACCACTTGTAGTTCGGGGATTTTTATGCGTGGAGGCTTCGCCGGTCTCGGCAAGATCCTCTACACCGAAATGTACAGGCATGAAAGTACACACTGGTTTCGCGCACGCCACAAGGTCCCGGAAGAGGTCACATTCGGATTGCCCGCAATGCCAACGGGGGCGCAACATATCTGCAATTTTACGAAAAGCGATTTTGTGCGGATCAAACATCCCAATCTGGCGCATTGTTACCGCGAGGTGGGACGGCATAGGGACGCCTTTGGCAATACGTTGATTCACGTGGAAGCGATTTTCAAGGATGGTGTATTTGAAGGTTATTGGGATCAATACCAGCCAACCCCACCGAATGAAAGACCAGTCGTAAAGCTACACGATAACAGCGCATTCTTCTTGCTTGAGGATGGGAAAACGCTGGAGAAAGAATCGTTGACATTGATAGCGAAACCCAAGGGGAAAAAATCGAAAACAAAACCCAAAGAGGAGGAGTTGGAATATTTCGAGTTCAGCGCAATTCCACAAGAATCCCCGCTAAAATTCTCCTTGGTTAGCGACATAAAAAGGAAGGTCAACGATGCCACCTTTATTGAAAAACTAAAAATCGGAATCTTGGGATTCGATAAAGAGGAACAGAATTGATATGACTTGGCGTAGCGTAGTCATCTCCCGCCCCGCCAAGCTCAAGCGGGATCATTACTCGCTTGCCATAGAGCAAGAGCAAACAGCGTTCGTTCCATTCGAGGACATCGCGGTGATCGTGCTCAATCACCGCGAGATCACCCTCACCCACCCGGTGTTATCTGCCTGCGGCGAGTACGGCATCAGTCTATTCGCCACCGGCGACACACATCATCCCAGCGGCGTGTTCCTGCCCTTTCTGCAACATTCCCGCGCCACGCGCTGGCTGCGCTTGCAGCTCGGCCTGCCGAAACCTGTCGCCAAACAAGCCTGTGCAGCCATCATCCGTCAAAAAATCAGCAACCAGGCAGCCTGTCTGCGAATGGCAGGCCGCGATGGTGCAGATCGGCTGGTCTCTTACACCCAGCGAGTGCGCTCCGGCGATACCGACAATCTGGAAGGACAGGCTGCCGCTTTTTATTTCGTTCAACTTTTTGGCAAGGATTTTCACCGCAATCAGGCGCGTTTCACCAATGCCGCGCTGGATTATGGCTATGCGGTGCTACGCGGCACGATTGCACGCGGGCTGGTTGCTCATGGCTTGATGCCATCCATCGGCTTATTTCATGCCAGCGAACAAAATGCCTTCAATCTTGCGGATGATGTAATCGAACCTTTCCGCCCTCTGGTTGATCTGTTCGTCAGGAAAGGGATGCCACAGCCTGATGACGAATTGCATCCTGAAGACAAGGTGGCGCTGGTTGGCCTGCTCAACGTGGATGTTGACATGCTTCGTGGCAAGATGTCCGTGCTTTCTGCCATCGAACACATGATAGAGAGCCTTGCTCGTGTCTATGATGGTGGCAACGTGTCGCTGCTTGAATTGCCCACGCTGATAGGGCTAGAACCGCATCGCCTGGAGTGCTGAAACATGAGCACGGAAACAAGGAGATTTATGCGCCTGCTTGTATTCTTCGATCTTCCCGTTGTCACCAAGGCAGAGCGCCGAGCTTACACGCTGTTCCGCCGCTTCCTCATCAACGACGGCTACGACATGATCCAGTTCTCGGTGTATGGGCGCATCTTGAATGGCAACGACGCACTGGACAAGCACTACAAACGTCTCATCGCCAGCCTTCCGTCGGAAGGATCGGTACGTTGCCTGTCCGTCACCGAAAAGCAATTTGCCAGTATGAGACTGCTCGTCGGCTTGCCGCTTTTTCAGGAAAAAGCCCTCAAAGCCAATCAAATGCTGCTTTTTTAACCAAATTCTTAAAGCAAAACGCCCGCCCAGCCTAAGCTGGACGGGCGTTTGCGTGAGGCCTATTGTAGTGCATCCGGGGTGAGAGAGGGAGCTACAAC
>Ga0315268_10001060_pt1 | contig 32112 bp, 32 predicted proteins | sample C1_top_MG_FD_204535 | JGI IMG/M metagenome (GOLD analysis project Ga0315268, IMG submission 204535) | Sediment microbial communities from Yellowstone Lake, YNP, Wyoming, USA - C1_top | ecosystem: Environmental > Aquatic > Freshwater > Lake > Sediment | place: USA: Wyoming | collected 2017-08-01
TGGTGCTCGGCGGTTTGGTCTTCCAGCCGGCGCTGCCTATGTTTAATCGTGCTTGCCCAGAGGGGCAAAGTGTCTTTTTCTCGCCCGGCTGAGCGATTCGGCCATTGGTTGCACAAAAGTTAGGCTAGCACGAAAGGAGCGGAGACTTCCGGTTTTGGCAATGGCCGGTATGAAACGGGGGAAGGGAGCCGAAGATGAAGGCCCTTGAAGCCCCCCATCCCCCATCAATCCAGTATTGCCCTATAGAGTCGGGAGTACTGCTACCGAGGAAGGCCTGGACAGCCGTCTGCGGTGAGAAGGTGTCATCCAGCAGGAGGGTGGAGGTCACGCTTTGCAGGAAGTCAACCAGGCGATCGCTGGGCTCGCTGGGTATGCTCAGAGGATCGAAGCCCTCCGGGAGGAAAACAAACAGGAATCTGCGTTTGTCTGCGTTCATCCGCGTCCCTTTCTGCAAGGACGGCGCTTGCACATTCGTCCCAATTAGTGTAGAATATGGGCAGGTGGTAGAGCGTGTCTGAAGAGTGTTGCGTAGTGGCGCATGTCGCGTAACGCAGCGGATGGTGGCGTCTGCGTGAAACGTAAAGCCGTGTTGCGTGTTCCGTGTTGCGTGGTAAAACGGATCACGCACCACGCACCACGGAAAGGAACCCTTTGCTCCGCGCCGTCAAAGTCTTCTGGTCGTCCCTGAGCGGCCTGTACTACGAGCTCTTCCTGCTCATGGGGGTCAATCTGGCCTGGCTGGGGCTCTCCGTGCTGGTCGTCACGGCGCCCCCGGCCACAGCCGGCGTCTACTACCTGGCCAACCAGATCGCCAAGGGCGAGAGCGTGAGCTTTGGCCTTTTCGTGCAGGAGATGCGGCGCTATTTCCGCCGGAGCTGGCTCCTGGCCATCATCGTCGTGGTGATCAGCGTGCTCCTGGCGGTCAATCTGCTCTTCTACGCCAACTTTGCCAACCAATGGGTCCGTCTGCTCAGCGTGTTCTGGGGGTATTTGATCGCTTTCTGGCTGGCCATGCTCATCTACCTTTTCCCCTTGCTCATTGAGCAGTCGGACAAGAGCCTGTTCCTGCTCCTGCGCAACGCCGCCCTCCTGGTGCTGGACAACGTGGCTTTTACCCTGACCCTGGGCGTTCTGTTGCTGCTGTTCCTGCTGCTCAACGTGTTCCTGGCCGTCCCGCTGCTCCTGATCGTGATGAGCGGCCTGGCGCTCATCCAATCCAAGGCGCTACTAACTGTGCTGGAGAAGTATCGTGAGCGCACCGGCGCTCCTGAATAATCGCTACCAGATCCTGAGCCTCCTCGACGAGGGGGGTATGGCTGTGGTCTACAAAGGCCGGGACACCCTCCTCGATCGTCCGGTGGTCATCAAGATGCTGCGGGAACCGTACGTGGCCGATGCCGGTCTCCAGGAGCGATTCCGGCGCGAGGCGCAGGCCGCGGCCGGCCTAGCCCAACCAAACATCGTTAGCATCTTCGACGTCGGCGAATATGCAGGGCGCCCCTACATCGTGCGGGAGTACGTGGAGGGGCCCAACTTGCAGGCCGTAATTCAGGAGAGCGGCCCTTTGCCCGTGGGGCGAGCCTTGGACATCGCCACCCAGGTCTGCGCCGCCGTCGTGGAGGCCCAGCGCCGCGGCGTCCGCCTCGCCCTTCAGCCGCAGAGTATCCTGCTCACCGCCGACGGGCGGGCCAAGGTGGCCGTTGCCGGCCTCTCGACAGGAGCGACGGCGGCCCCCGACGCGCCGGAACAGGCCCAGGTGGCCGACGTCCCGGCCATCGGCCTGCTGCTCTACGCCCTGCTCAGCGGGCGGCTACCCGGCACGGGCAATAGCGCCGTGGCCTTGCCGCCACCGCGCACCTTGAACCCGCTCTTGCCGCCAGCAGTGGAGGAGATCGTCCTGAAGGCGTTAGCCAGAGACCCGGCGCAGCGCTGGGCCAGCGTCAACGATTTGGGCCGGGCGCTTCTCGCCTACCGGCAGGCCGGCGAACAGGCGACAATGAGCTATAGGCCGGTAACCCCTCCCCTCACCCCTCCCCTGGTAGGGGAGGGGCAGGGGGAGAGGTCGGCCATGCCACAACCCCGGGCTGGTGTGTACTGGCCCGTGTTTTTCCTGGGCCTGCTCCTGCTCGTTGGCCTCCTGGGGCTGGGGCTCTTGGGCTGGGCGGTGCAGCGGACAGTCTTCGCCCCCACGCCGTTGCCGCCGGTGGTGGTGCCCGACCTGGTGGGTCGCAGCTACGGCGAGGCGGAGCAGATCGCCCAGACCCAGGGCCTAAGCCTGAGCGTGGTGGATCGCCGCTACGATGACCATGTGCCCGCCGAGGCCGTGGTCGCCCAGATCGTCGCCGCGGGGGAAAAGGTGCGGCGGGGCGATACCATCGGCGTGATCCTCAGCCGGGGCAGCGAGAAGATCGCCCTGCCCAACGTCGTCAACCTGCCCATTGCCCAGGCGGAGACCCAACTGACCACCGCCGGGTTCGTGGTGGAGAAGCACAGCGTGGCCAGCGCCCAGGTGGCCGAGGGGCGGGTGGTGAGCCAGGAACCCCCGGCCGAGACGCCCATGGTCAAAGGCAGCACGGTGCGGCTGGCCGTAAGCATGGGCAACAAGGTGGTCGTGCCCAGCCTGGTGGGTCGCCAGTGGGAGGAGGCGCAGCGGGCGATTAGTGAGGCCGGCCTGTCCACCACCTACGTCAACTGGCAGGGGCGGGACCAACTGCCCCAGGAAATCCTGAACGTGGTGCCGATTAACCACGTGCTCAGCCAGATACCGGAGGCCGGCAAGTGGGTCGAGCGCGGCACCACCGTATTCATCGCCGTGCGCAAAGAATAGTAGGGCGAGGCATTCCTGGTTGGGGGACTGACGCCCGATATTCTGAAAATGCCTCGCCCTACCTCCAGAGATTCAGCCACAGAAAGGCACAGAAATCCACAGAAAAACTGCCTGAAACGGCACGCCAATTCCCTTTTCTGTGTCCTTCCGTGTGGTTCTGTGGCCACCTGGTCTTGCAAAGGCTCTGATGAACAATGAGACCGAATTCGCGCCAGAAATAGAGCGCGAGGAGAAACCAGCCCCGCCAACTACGGTGGGGGCGATACTCCAAGCGGCGCGGAAGGCCAGAGGCCTGAGCCTGGCCCAGGCCGAGAAGGCCACGCGCATTCGCCAGGCCTACCTGGAGGCCCTGGAAGAAGAAGATTGGGCGCGTCTGCCGGAAAGCACCTTCACCAAGGGCTTCCTGCGCACCTATGCCCTCTACCTGGGCCTGGATGCGCCAGCGTTGCTGCGGCAGTATCACCAGCAGACCAAGGCTCCTGTGCAGGAAGCACCCACCGTCCGGCCGGCGACCAAGCCCCTGCGCACACCTTCCACCATCGTCCCCAACCTGCTCGTGGGCGCACTCTTCTTCCTGGGCTTCGTCCTGCTGGGGGCCTACATCTACTATCGCCAGTATCTCCCCGAGGCCACGCCCACGCCCACCCTGGTCATCAGCACCGCCCTGCCGCCCACGGCCACGCCCGTCCTGCCCACGCCATCGCCTGATGTCACCGTACCCGATGTGGTGGGGCTTACCTCTACCCAGGCCGAAGAAAAGCTGACCCCCCTGGGACTCAAGCTGGAGATTCTGGAGTGGCGATTTGACAGCCGTGTCCCTTCGGGCAGTATTGTCAGCCAGGGAGTAGCGCCAGGCAGCCGGGCCAAACGCGGCACAACGATCGGCGTGGTGGTCAGCCGCGGGCCCGATCTGCTCACCGTGCCCAACGTGGTCAACCTGCCCTTCAACGAGGCGCAAAGCCGCCTGTCGGCCCTGGGCTTGCGCGTCAATCGCCAGGACGCCCAGAGCGTGCAGGTGGCTTCGGGGCTGGTCATGGGCCAGGACCCGGCGCCGGGCACCGCCGTGCCGCGGGGCAGCACGGTGGCCGTGATCGTCAGCGCCGGCTCGCCCAAACGCGTCGTGCCGAACGTGGTTGGCAAGCCAGAGGCGGAGGCGCTGGCCATCCTGAAGGAGGCCGGGCTGGTAGTCGCCGGCATCAATCGCCAGGGCGCTGGCGACCTGCCGCCTGACATCCTCAAGGCGGTGCCTGTAGGGGCCGTGCTGAGCACCACACCACCCGCTGGCACGCCCTACGATCTAGGCACAAATATCTACATTGCTGTGCGGAGAGAGTGAAGGAGGTAGCCGAGTAGCAAGTAGACAGGTAGACAAGTAGCAAGTAGAAAAGTACAAGGGCCTTGTCTACCTATTCCTTGTCTACTTGCTACTTGATCTACTGCGAGGAGGAGCTTTGACCGAGACTGTGGGCCAGATCCTGCGCCAGGCACGAGAGGCGCGGGGGATCAGCCTGGCCGAGGCCGAGGAGGCCACCAAGGTGCGCCAGAAGTTCCTGGCGGCGCTGGAGCAGGACGATTTCCAGCGCCTGCCGGGGGAGGTGTACCGGCGCGGCTTCCTGAAGAGCTACGCCATATATCTGGGACTAGACCCCGAGGCGCTCCTGGCGCGCTATCGCGCCCAGCGCGGAGCACCGGCCGAGGCGCAAAAGGCTGCCCCAGAGGTCAGCGCACCCAGCGCGCCCCAGGCACCCGCAGCCGCCGCGCCCATCCAACCCCTGGCGCGCCCCTTGGGCCCCACCACGCCCCTCAACATGGCCATCGTTTGGGTGCCGCTGCTGGTCATCGCCCTGCTGGTGGGCGGCTTCTTTGCCTACCAGCGCTACGGGCAGGCCTACGGCCAGCGCCTTTTGGCCACGTTTACCCGCGCCACTCCTACGCCGACAGCGACGTTCCAAGTTCCAAGTTCCACGTCAACCCCTGCGCCAACCCCAACATGGAACGTGGAACCTGAAACCCCCACGGCCACACCCGCGCTTAGCCCCACACCCACGCCGGTCGGGGTGGTTGTGGATGTACGTGTTTTTGACCGTGTCTGGTTGCGCGTGACCGTGGACGATGCGGTGGTCTTCGAGGGTATCCTGGAGCCGATGACGGTGCGTTCCTGGAGTGGCCGCAACCGGGTGGCCATCAAATCGGGTGTACCGGGTAGTACCTACATCACGGTAAACGGGGAGTACAAAGGCGCTATGAGCCCGCCGGGCCAGGAGCCGCTGGAACTCGTGTGGACGCGGCCCTGATTAGGACGCAGATTAACGCTGATTGCCGCTGATAAATATAAAATTCTGTGTTTATCTGCGTTCATCTGCGTCCCCTAAATCTGCAATCTGCAATCTGCAATCTTAAATCAACTTGGGAGGAGACATGGGTCTTAAGGAAATAATCGCCACCGCCCGGGGGAAAGCGCCCGCTGATCTGGTGATCAAGAACGCCCGCCTGGTGAACGTCTTCTCCGAGGAGATCTACACCACGGACATCGCTATTGAGGGACACACCATCGTTGGCCTGGGCCAGTACGACGGCGTCCAGACCATTGACGTTGCCGGGCACTACGTCATGCCAGGTCTCATCAACGGCCACGTGCACATCGAAAGCTCCATGCTCCCCATCCCAGAGTACGCCCAGGCCGTCGTCCCCAAGGGCACGACCACGGTAATCATTGACTGCCACGAAATCGCCAACGTTCTGGGCCTGGAGGGTATCAAGCTCATGCTCGCCTCCAGCAAGAAAACGCCTTTGGGCGTCTTCGCCGTCCTGCCCTCCTGCGTCCCCGCCTCGCCCTTTGAGACGCCCGGCTCTGTGCTGGAAGCCTACGACCTGAACGTGCTCCTGGAGAAGCGCCGCGTGCTGGGCATGGGCGAGATCATGAACTACCCCGGCGTGCTCATGGGCGACACCTCCGTCCTGGACAAGATCAAGCTGGTGGAGATTCAGCGCCTGGTCGTGGACGGGCACGCCCCGGGGCTTTCCGGCAAGGACCTCAACGCCTATGTCGCCGCTGGTGTCCATTCCGATCACGAGTCCATCACCCCGGAAGAGGCCCTGGAGAAGCTACGCCTGGGCATGTGGCTCATGGTGCGAGAAGGCTCGACCGAAAAGAACCTGCGCGCCCTCCTGCCGATCATCAAGCAGTACAACCCATCCCGCTGTATGCTGGTCACCGACGATCGCCACCCCGGCGACATCCTGGCCGATGGTGACATGAACCACCTGGTGCGCCTGGCCATCGCCGAGGGTCTATCGCCCATCAAGGCGGTGCAGATGGCCACGATCAACCCGGCGGAATATTTCCACTTCCGGGACATCGGCGCTGTGGCCCCGGGCTACATCGCCGACCTGATCGTGGTGGACAACTTCCAGGATTTCAACGTGGAGTTAGTCATCAAGCGGGGGCGCATAGTGGCGGAGCGGGGACGGCCACTCTTTCGCCTGGAGAGCGCCGACTTCGCCGTGGCCCTCAACAGCATGCAGGTCAAGCCGCTGAATGCGCACAGCTTCCGCATTCCTGGCCGGCCGGGGAAGGCGCGGGTCATCGGCCTGGTGCCCGATCAGGTTGCCACCCGGCACCTCTGGGCAGAAGCGCCTCTGCGGAATGGCGAAATCGTCTCCGACACAGAGCGCGATATTCTGAAGATTGCCGTCGTGGAGCGGCATCACGCCACGGGCAACATTGGGCTGGGGTTGGTGCAGGGGTTTGGGCTGAAGGAGGGGGCTTTTGCCTCCTCGGTAGCCCACGATGCCCACAACATCGTGGTAGTGGGCACGAACGATGAGGATATGCTGGTGGCGGTGCAGACGGTAATTGATATGCAGGGGGGATTGGCTGTAGCCAAGGAGGGCCGGGTGGTAGAGGCGCTGCCGCTGTCCATTGCCGGCCTCATGTCGCCGTTGCCCATCCAGCAGGTCGCCGACAAGGTGGCCAGCCTGGAGCGAGCTTTGGCCCGGATGGGGGCCACCTCCGGCCACTCCTTCATGAGCCTGAGCTTCCTGGCTCTCTCCGTGATCCCCTCGCTCAAGCTCACCGACCGCGGGTTGGTGGACGTGGATAAGTTCCAATTTGTGCCGCTACAAGAGGGGGAAACAACGGGAGGCGATACGTAGAGCAGAACCAGAGAATAAACCACAGAGGCACGGAGAACACTGAGATTTTATTTTTCTCTGTGTCCTTTGTGTCTCTGTGGTTATAAAGCTGGGTCAGTTTTGAGTATGACTTTATCGGCTGGCGAAGGCTTGCAGCGCCAGCCGAATTTTTTCGGCTACGGAGAGGTCGCTGTCTTGGGGGAGGGTGGCCACTACGCGCTGGGCCTCGCTGGCGGGGTAGCCCAGGTTGGTGAGGGCAGCCACCACCTCGGCGTCCGGCCCGCTCAGCGCTGGGGCACCCAAAGCCTCCAGGTCAATCTTGCCCCGCAACTCCAGGACAATGCGCCCCGCCGTCTTCTTGCCGATGCCGGGGACGCGGGTGAGCAAGTCCACGTTGCCCTGGGCCAGGGCAGCGCGTAGCGTCTCCGGGGCAAAGGCGGAGAGGAGGGCCAGCGCCGCCTTGGGGCCCACGCCAGAGACGGTGAGCAGTTGTTCAAACAGGGTCAACTCGTCGGCGGTGGCGAAGCCGTAGAGGGCCAGGGCGCCCTCGCGTACGTAGAGGTGAGTGTAGAGCTTGACGGGCTCGCCCACGGCGCCCACGCGGCTGAGGGTGGAGGCCGGGGCGTGCACCCGGTAGCTCACCCCCTGCACGTCTACGACGAGGGCATCGCCCTCCCGATTTTCCAGGATGCCGCGCAAGCCTGCAATCATAGTTCTCGCAAAGACCTCCGAAGTCTCCCGGAGCGGGGGAATCAGGCAATCAGTGATCAGGAAATCAGTACTCAGCAGAGACCTGATTCCCTGATTGCCCGATTTCCTGATTCCCTGAGCAATAGGCTGACCTGGGTGGCGCGCAGGTGGCAGATAGCCACGGCCAGGGCATCGGCGGCGTCATCGGGCTGGGGGATCTGCTCAAGATGAAGCAGCCAGCGCACCATCTGCTGCACCTGGGCCTTGGCGGCCCGGCCATAGCCAGTCAGCGACTGCTTGACCTGTAGAGGCGTGTACTCGTGCACGGGCAGGCCAGCGTTGGCGGCGGCTAACAGAACCACGCCCCTGGCCTGGCCCACCGCCAGGGCGGTGCGGGTGTTTTGGGCGAAGAAGAGCTCCTCCACGGCCACAGCGTCGGGGCGATGCTGGGCGATGAGCTCTAGGAGCCTCCGATAGAGCATGACCAGTCGCGCCGCCAGGGACTCGTCGGCGGGCGTGGTGATGATGCCGTACTCCACCAGGGCCAGGGCCTCGCCCTGGCCGCGCACCAGCCCGTAGCCCGTGATCGCCGTGCCGGGGTCTATCCCCAAAACCAGTTGCCCAGCCACAGACATCTACCCCTCGTACTTCTCCATGACCTCGATGGGGATGTCAGCGTTGAAGTAGACCTTGAGCACGTCGTCCAGCTCTTCCAGCTTGTCTACCAGACGTAGGGTCTTCAGCGCTGCGGCTTCGTCCAGAGAGACGGTGCTCTTGGGCAGCATGGTGCGCTCCGCCGAGACGACGTTCAGTTTGCGCTTGGCCATGGTCTCGCGCACCCACTCCAGATCGTTAGGCTGGGTGTAGATCTCAATAGTGCGGCCATCAATGCGCACGTCGTCGGCCCCGGCGTCAATGGCCAGCAGGCCGATCTCCTCAGGGTCGTGGCCATCAGCCTCCACGATGACAATGCCCTTGGGATCGAAGAGCCAGGACACACAGCCCGTGGCGCCCAGGCTACCACCGTTGCGGGTGAAGACGTTGCGAATCTCCGCCGCGGTGCGATTGCGGTTGTCGGTGGCTACCTCCAGGAGCAGGGCCACGCCCGCCGGGCCGTAGCCTTCATAGGTGAACTCCTCCAGAGCAGCCGCTTCGCTACCACCCGCCCCACGCTTGATGGCCCGCTCGATGTTTTCCTGGGGCATGTTGATCTGCTTGGCCTTTTGGATGGCCAGACGGAGGCGATAATTGGCGTTGGGATCGCCGCCCCCCTGGCGAGCGGCGACCGTGATCTCCCGCCCCACCTTGGTGAACATCTGGCCGCGCTTGGCGTCGTTGACGCCCTTCTGGCGGCGGATCTGCGCCCACTTAGAATGTCCAGACATCTCGCTCACCCCCTCGTCGCCGAATTGTCTGCCCCCATTTTACCACGTTGCGCCCCGTTTGCCAAGTCCCCCAGCGCACAAAAAAGCCCGCCGTGCGGCGGGCGGATAATAGATTACAGTGTGGCATTGTTTGTCCGCCACTATACTCGTCGGCCTAGAAGTGTAAGCCCCTCTCCCTGGCAGGGAGAGGTTAGGGTGAGGGTCGAAACGCTGTCTGTTGTACAAGATTTCACCCTCACCCGGTTCTCTCCCTCGAGGGAGAGGGGGCTTTGCCTTTCAACTCTGACCACTTGGGGGGAGAAACAAGTCCCCTTTCAAAATGCCTGGTCAGCGGATGAATAGCTTGACCCTGACGGCCAAACCCTGTATAATGGCTGCCATCCGGCGGCATGCCGGTCATAAAGCTTAGGGAGGGTCTCTTTGGCTGAATTGGAAGCCCAGATCATCGCTTTTCTGCAGAATCTGTTCAACGCCGTGGGCTGGCCGGGCGTGGTCGTCGCCATGCTCATTGAAAGCGCCTGCATCCCCCTGCCCAGCGAGGTGACCATGCCGCTGGCTGGCTGGATGCTGGTGAAGAATGCTGGCCTGCCCGCCCTCTCTGGCAGCCTCATGGCTGGCTTTTACGGGGCCCTGGGCAACGTCCTGGGCTCGCTGCTGGCCTACGCGGTGGGCATGTGGGGCGGACGGCCTCTCATTGAACGCTATGGCCGCTACATCCTGATCAGCAAGCACGACCTGGACCTGGCCGATCGCTGGTTTGCCCGCTACGGCGAGCCAGCAGTGTTCTTCTCCCGCTTGCTGCCAGTCATCCGCACCTTCATCGCCTTTCCCGCCGGCGTAGCCCGCATGAATGTGGTCAAGTTCACGCTCTACAGCTTCGTCGGGTCACTGCCCTGGAGCGCCGGGCTGGCCTACGCCGGTTACCTGGCCGGCGAGCACTGGGAGGAGATTCGGGCCGTGATGCGCCCCTTCGATATCCCCATCATCCTCATCGTGCTCGTCCTGGCCGGCATCTTCGTCTACCGCAAGGTGAAGTCAGCCCGCCAGCCAGCGCCAGAGGCCTAGCAACCGCCCTTCGCCGTTCGTCCTTCGTCACTTTGTCAGTGCGGCCTGCACGTCCGCCCGGCTACTGAAGGTGGAAACGGTATCAATGAAAGCCTTGAGCGAGGGGCTGCGCCGCCGCAGCTCCTTGAGCTGGCCGCCCAGTGGATCCACCGACGTTGGCGCATCGGCGTAGGAGCCGTGGAAGGCAAAGTAGGCTTGATTTAGCTTGCGCAGATAATAGCCCTGCGTGGCCAGGAATTGGCGTCGCTCCTCCATGAAGGCTTCTGCTTCCGCCACCTGCCCCGCCTGCAGCAACTCGTCCACGCGCAGGCGGATGCGCCGCATCTCGCGATTGAAATTAAACTCCCCCGGCTGCTCCGGCGGTGGCATGATTGGCTCCTCCGGCTCCTTCGCTCGTTCTCGCCCGTAATAGCGCGCATACACAATGTCGCCGATCTCGTTGCTGGCGATGTCGACCACGGTCTCGTTGATGGCCGCCAGGTCGCCACTCTGCGTGTACCTCCAGCCCAGCGGCCGCAGGCCCAGGTAGTCGTGGAACCACTCGTGGGCGGAGGCGAAGATGGCGAACTCAAAAGGCGCCGTCTCAAAGAGCATGCTGGGGTAAGTGGACACGCCGCCAATGCCGGTGATGTACGAGGAAACGCCCAGGCCATCAATCTGGGCCTCCAGGGCTTCAATCTGCTGCAGGCTCAGGTCGGCCCGCAGGTAGATGCCCTTCTGGAGTTCAATCTTCTCCCGCGGCGAGATAATTAGATAAAACGGCAGCCGGTCGAACTCAAACTCCACCGGTGGAAAGGAGTCCCCCAGCCAGCGCAGGACAACCGGCGCGGTAAACCCCTGCTCCGCCAGCACGGTCTCGACCTGCCCGGCGATGATGGCCTCTACCTGATTCTCCAGCGCCGTGTGCCGTGCCCGCACCTGAGCGAGTTCGTTTTGCAGCGATTTTAACCGCTCACTCTCCAGCGGCTCGCCCTGGCTACGCAGTCGCTGAATCTCACCCTCCAGTTGGCCGATACGCTCCGCCAGGGCGAAGTACTCCTCCAGCAACTGGTCGCGTACGGCGGGGCTGAGTTCACGGACGCGCAGGGCGGCCGAGCGCCCGGCCAGCTTATCGGTGACCGCCCCCACTTCCCAGCGCAGGAAATTGAACACCTGCGCCCCCACCAGTGCCCCCAGCCGATAATCAAAGTAGCGGGCGACCGGTATAGCATCGCCCTGCAACGTCGCCAACAGCAGGACGATGACTACTATCTGTTTCCAGTGTCTTCTGAGAGATGACATGGGTAGGGACAGGACGCAGATAAACGCTGGCTGCGCACGCAGATTCTAATTTTTTAAATAAATAATCAGCGTTCATCAGCGTTAATCTGCGTCCTCTTAACTTAACAAACAGGCCGCCGCGGCGGATGGCCACGGCGGCCCGAGGTTTAGCTCTCTGGTCGTGCACCCCCTGTCGACCAAGATCGCCCAGCTTGCCGGAGCCAGCCGGCTCCTATCAGGTCGCCCGGCGGCACCCAGGAGAGAATGCTAACCGTTGCTTTCTTCCGAACCTGGCGGGGTTGGGCAAGCTCCTGCCGCGCCGGACCCGATATTCAACACCACTTCGCCCAGGCAGTCCTAAACGCTCCGACCTCGAGGGGGAATTCGACCCCGCTGTAGCGGATTGCGGGTACAGGGCACCGCTAGCTCCCCATCTAGCACGACCGTAACTATCTTACCCCAAAGGCCGACAAATGTCAAGACCTACTCCTGGGCCATGACGATGGGGAAGGCCAGGAAGATGGTCAGGAAGGCATCCACCAGGGCAAAGATAATAAAGGAGACAAAGGGTGAGCGCCGATAGGGGCTGCGCCAGTAAAGCGCCATCGCTCCCGCCGCCAGGATGGTCGGCAGGAAGAACAGACCCGCCCGCAGCAAAGACTGGCCAGCCCCGAAGAGGCTCCACAACAAGAAGATTTTCGCCGCCACCTGCACCAGGATGACGAGAAGCAGGGCGATACGCGCTTGACGATTATCCAGCGTGACATCGCTACGGAAGATGGTGTATAGAACCATGCCGATGAAGGAGAGCAGATTCCAGGCCATGGCCATAGGCAGGAAACCGATGTAGGATATATCGTACCAGAGCAAGCCCAGGCCCTTGCTGGTGATGTCCTTGCTGGTGAGGGCGCTAAGCTTCTGGCGCACCACCGGTGCGGTGCTGGCGTAGCGCACTTCGTATCTCCCCTCGCTGAGGAACTCCAGCCAGGCCAGCGATAGGTCGTTGGCCGGGCCGATGGCGAGCGCTGGGGCCAGAGACAGGTTCAGAGTGTCATTGATCAACTGGTAGCCCACGAGCTGGCCCCGCGTCAGCACGGCGCTCCCCAACTGGGTGAAGCCACGCTGCTTGGCCGTCAAGCGCAGGGCAAACACAGTCACCAATTCCGGGTGTTGCCCGGCCAGCGGGCGCAGGGCCACCAGATAGTCGGTACTGAGGCCGCGCTGGGGCAGCTTTACCAGGTGCTGGTAGGCGAACCCATCCGGGCGCGCTTGATAGGGCGTACTGGCCGAGGCGGGGATATAAAAGCGCAGGGGCGTCATTTGCGCCGCTGGCGAGCCGGTAGGGAAAGCCACGTAATACCCATCCGCCCCCGTCGTCCCTTTCCCACCCCGCTTGTCCTGCACCCACAGCACGTAGGTATAGTTGTTATCTAAAGCGATGCTGGGGCCATCAATGACGACCCCCGGAGCAATTTCCAACAAGGCCACCGTTGTCTTGCCGGCGATAGTGCGCGTAGCCGGCTGGAAGACGGCGTAGTTCATCGCCTTGGCCACAAACCCCAGGTGTATGGGCTCCGGCGTACTTAGCCAGGCCAGGTGCAGCGTCCTCGCCTGATCGGCCACGACTGCCGGCCGCGCTGCCTGGGGCACTAACACGGTATTGGGCAGCAGCACTTCCCCTGCGGTGCTCAGGCGCAGGTGGTAAATGCCCGTCTCCATCTCCCGCGACCAGAAGACTTCGATCTGCCCCTGTGGATTCAACGCCTCCTGGTGGTATTGCGCCACCTCCTGCGGCAAAGAAAGGAGCTGCGGCGGGGCCAGAAGCTCGCCCTGCGCGCCCAAGCGGGTGTAGAACAAGCCCCATTCGTCGCGGGTGGCTTCGCCTTTGGCCAGGAAGAACAGGTGCAACCCACCTTGGGTATCGAACAGGAAGCGCGGATCCTGCGGCTGGCGCAGGGGGATGTCCAGGGCGCGCTCCAGCAGGACGTTGGCCTGGCTGTCTAACTGTGCGTAGCGCAGGACGCGGCGATTATCGCTAAGCCCCACCCAGGCCAGATGCCGCCGCCCCTGACTGTCGCTGACAATGGCAATAGGGTTATCCAGAGACGCCTCCCCGATCTTGATGCCCCGGCTCCAATCAGGCGAAGCGCTGTCCGTGCGCTCCGGCGTCACGTCGCAGGCAGTCAAGGTCATGGTCATAGCCACGGCCAGCACGGTCAACGCAATCCAGCGCATCCACCGTTGGAAGACAATTCGGTTGTAGTTCACGTTGCCTGCCTCCAAATGTCACGTGTTGCGTGTTTCGTGTTACGTGTCTAAAAACGGAGCACGCAATACGCAACACGCACCACGCCTCACGTTTTACGTTTCACGTGTTGCGTGGTGCGTGTTCCGTTTTTTCACGCAATACGCAACACGCACCACGTTTTCACGCTTCACGTTTCACGTTTGACGCTTCCCGCAATGCCCTTCTCGCCGCCTCCTGGTCGCTCCACGGCACCTCCGTCTCCCCGAAGCACATGCTGCGTTCGTGCCCCTTGCCGCAGATGATGACCAGGTCTTTGGGACGAGCCAGGCGCACGGCCTGGGCGATGGCCTCGGCGCGGTCGCCAATGCGGTAATAATCCGCCCCTTCCCGCCGTCCGGCACGCTCCAGGCCAGCGGCGATCTGGGCCATGATCTCGTCCAGGCTTTCCGTGCGCGGATCCTCGGCGGTGATGATGGTGATGTCGGCCAGGCGTGCGGCGACCTCGCCCAGGCGCGGGCGCTTCTCCCGGTCGCGCAGGCCAGCCGCCCCAAACACGGCGATGACTCGCCCGGCGGTGAGGCGGCGGGCCAGGGTCAGGCTGGACTCCAGGGCGCTGGGCGTGTGGGCAAAGTCCACGATGACCGTCGGCGCTCCCGGCGGCCGCTCACCATCCAGGGTCACGACCTCCATGCGCCCGGCGATGCCGCGCACGGCGGCCAGGCCGCGCTGGATGGCCTCCACCGGCAGGTTTTGGGAAACGCTCGTGGCGATGGCCGCCAGGCAGTTGTAGACGTTGAAGCGCCCCAGCAGGGGCGTCGCCACGGGAAAACCGCCAGCCGGCGTCAAGGCAATGAAGCGTGTCCCGTTCGGCGATAGTTCAATCGCCCACGCCGTCACGTCGTGGTTGGCCATCGAGCCTTCCAGGCCGTAAGTCAGATGCCGCTCGGCGGGGATGGTTCGTAAGTATTCAAAAGATGGATCGTCACTGTTGAGGATGCTGGCCTTGGGCAGGCTGGGCTTGCGGTAGGCGGTGGCCAGATAGCGGAAAAGCCGGGCCTTGGCCTCTCGATAAGCCGTAAAGGTGCGGTGGTAGTTCAGGTGCTCTGGCGTGATGTTGGTAAGCACGGCGGCGTCGAAATCGCAGGCGGCCACGCGGTCCTGATCCAGGCCGTGCGAGGTGGCTTCCAGCACGGCGTAGGTGCAGCCCGCCGCCACCATCTGCGCCAGATAGGCCTGCACGTCCAGGGCGTCCGGCGTGGTGGTGTGCAAGCCAGTATCAATCTCCTGCTCGCCGATGACGGCGGACACCGTGCTGATCATGCCCGTCCGGTGACCAGCAGCCTCCAGGATCGAGCGGATGAGGGTCACCGTGGTGGTCTTGCCGTCCGTGCCGGTAACGCCGATGACGCGCAGCCGGCGCGCCGGGAAGCCCTGCCAGGCGGCAGCCAGGTGCGCCAGGGCCAGGCGCGAATTGGGGACGCGGACGTAGGTCAAGTTCAGGTCCCCTGGCCAGCCGGCCGTCTCCTGCTCACCCACGACGGCCACCGCCCCACGCTGCAGGGCATCCGGGATGTAGCGATGTCCATCCCCGCCCGGACTGCCGTCCTGGTTCACCCCCCGGTAGGCGACGAAGAGATAGCCCGGCTGCACGCGGCGCGAGTCGGCGACGAGGCCGCTGATCTCCAGGTCGGTATTGCCGTGCACCTCCGTCACGGCAGGCAGAGCAGCCAGAAGGTGGTGGAGTTTCATCTACACAGAACGTTTCAGCCTGTCACTCTGAGCGGAGCGAAGAGTCTTGTTGAGGTAGCAACGAGATTCTTCGCTGTCGCTCAGAATGACAGTGGATGCACCAGGGCACATCAAAGTGCCTGTCGCGCCGCCAGGCTGCGGTAGCGGGGCAGTAGTTGCGCCCAGAGCCGGTACAGCACTGGCGAATAGACGTAGTCAAAAGCGCCGGCATAACGCCTCACCTGCCCGCCAAACCCCTGCTTAAAACGATAAACGCCCCAGAGGCCAGTTCCAGGTTCCACGTTCCAGGTTTCACGTTCTTCATCCGACGTGGAACTTGGAACTTGGAACGTGGAACTTGGAACGTCGCTTGGAACTTGAAACTTGGAACTTGGAACCTCATCGGGGATCCCCCACAAATCGTAAGTGGTGCAGCCCTGCGCCTGGGCCCACTTCATGGCCTCCCACTGCAACAGGTGGTTGGGCATCAGGTTGCGCTGCTCGCTGCTGGAGGCCCCGTACATGTAAATCGCCTGGCCGCCAAAGACGGTGATGACGATGCCGGCCAAGATCTGACCCTGGTACTCGGCCAGGAAGAGGCGGGCCTGATCGCCCAGGTGGCGAAAAAACTCCTGGTAGTAGGCCAGGCTGTGAATGGCGAAGCAATCCCGCTGCCCGGTTTCCTGCAAAAGGGCGTAGAAGGCGGGGAGATCTTCGGCGCTGCCCTGGCGCACCGTCACGCCTCGCCGCGCCGCCAGGCCGATGTTGTAGCGCCACTTGGGCTTCTGCCGGGCGGCAATCGTCGCCAGGTCTGGCGTCAAATCAACGACAATAGTCGTGCGGGGCTGCACCCGTTCGGCGCTGGGGCGAAAGCCGAGGTCAGCCAGGGCAGTGGTAGCGTCTGAAGCGCCATCACGCCCGCCGTTTCGGGAAGTAAGGCGTGATGGCGCTTCATCTTCCGGCAGGTTCGGCTCGACCTTCAGGAAGATGGCCCGGCGCCGGCGCGCCTCGCGGTGCAGGGCGGCGCAGAGCAGTGGCGTGGCAGCCGCGCTGGGAGCCACAATCGGCCCGCGCGGCACGTAGCCCAGGCTGAACAGGGGCAATCGCCGGAAGAGCACCTGCGCCCCGGCCACGATCTCGCCCGCCTGCTCGGCGACGAGCCGCACTGCCTGCCAGCCAAAGCGAGCCTTGAACTCGCCCCAGGCCCAGGATTGCAGAAGATGCCCCGCCGGCGAAGCCGCCACGAAGGCGTCCCAACGCCCTCGCTCCGCAGCCGTGGCCGCCCGCACGGTCACATCTTGTTTGCCCACATCACTCATGGTACGTGTTCGCTAATCGAGAGAAATAAGGTCACGGTGGCAACGAATGCCGACACGGATAAACGGATAGAGCATGAATATCAAAAGGCCTCAATCCGCCATCCGTTTATCCGTGTTCCTCCGTTGCCCCCGCTTGTCTTTTCACCTGGGCCCGCAGCCAAGCCAGCCAGCCCGCCAGCCCCTCGCCGGTGCGACAGGAGAGGGTGAAAATCGCCAGGCGCGGGTTCACGGCCAGCGCCGACCGTCGTGCCCGCTCCAGGTCGAAATCGGTCCAGGCCAAAAGGTCGGTCTTGTTGATGACCAACGCCTGCGACTCCAGGAAGACGCGCGGGTACTTCTCCGCCTTGTCATCGCCTTCGGCTACACTCCACACGGTCACCTTGGCATCCTCGCCCAGGACGAACTCTGCCGGGCAGACCAGATTGCCCACGTTCTCGATGAACAAAAGATCGAGCCCCTCCAGGGACAGCTCACTCAGGGCGCGGCGGATCATGTTGGCGTCCAGGTGGCAGGTGCCGCCCGTGTTGATCTGCAGCACGGGCACACCGTGGCGGGCGATGCGCTCGGCGTCAAGGCGGCCGGCGATGTCGCCTTCAATGACGGCCATGGCCAGCTCCCCCCGCAGTCCCTCCAGGGTACGTTCCAGGAGACTGGTCTTCCCCGCCCCCGGCGAGGCCAGGATATTCACCACGTAAACGCTGTGCTGGTCAAACTGCCGCCGGTTTTCGGCGGCGATGGCCTCGTTGGCTTCCAGGATGTTGCGCAGAACCTTAATCTCCAAGCTTGCCTATCTCCTCACGCACGCGCTCAATGATCTGCGGGAGAGCTGCCTGCACCTCTGGGGACAGCTCCATCCCCCAGGCCATGCTCTTGGGCTCCACGCCGATGATGACCACCTGCGCTGGCGCCTGGCCTAGCTCCCTGGCCAGAGCCAGAGCGTCCAGCAGGCCGACCTGGTGGAGCGAGGTCAGGGCCGGCCTCTGGGCGATGACGTCCGCTGGGGTGAAGCGATAGAGCGTGCCCGGCTTGCCGCCGGCGCGCACGGCGTCAATGACGATCAGGCGCGCGTAGCCTTCAACGAGGTACAGCAGATCGAGCCCCGCCGTGGCTCCCTCTTGCAGGTTAACCTGCTCCGGCCAGGCCAGCTTCGCCAGGGCCTGGATGGCGTGCACGCCCACCCCCTCGTCCTGGAGCAGCAGATTGCCCACGCCCAGGATGAGGGTTTTGCCTTGTCGCTGCGCGGTCTTTCTCTCCACGCCGCGAATTATACCACGTTCCGCAGCAGAAAAAAAGAGGCAGGCTAGACTTGACAAATCGGCAAAAGCATGATATAATTATGCATGATAATCTTAGGTATAACTGGGAGAAGATGGATTGTGACCCTCTACTATCAGATCCGCAAGGGCAGCACCGAAACCCTCCTTCTATCTCTGTTGAGCGAGAGGCCCATGTACGGCTATCAGATCGCTCGTGAGTTAGAGCAGCGCAGCGAGGGCTATTTCGCGATGGAGGAGGGGTTGCTCTACCCCACCCTGCACCGCATGGAGCAGGAAGGGCTGGTGGGGAGCGAGTGGCGCACCGTGAGTGAGGAGCGGCGGCGCAAGTACTATTGCATCACTGACAAGGGCAAGAAGGTACTGGCCAACTCGGTGGCCGAGTGGATGACTTTCACCGAGAGGCTAATGCGGGTAATCGGAGGTAAGCGAAATGGGCAACCTGAACCAATACCTGGTTGAGCTTGAGGCCTCGTTAGACCATCTGGACGCTGCAACCAGGCGGGAGATCGTCGAGGAGGTGGCAGGTCATCTCAAAGATCAAGCCCATTACTTCCAACTGAGTGGGCTATCGGAGGAGGAGAGCATGAGCAAAGCCACTCGTTGTTTCGGCCGAGCAGTGGACATTGGCCGCAAGATTGGGGAGGTGCATCCGCCACGCCGGGGCTTCGGCCTCAGCGCAGCAGCAGTCATTGTCTTACTGCAGGGGAGCCTGCTCCTGGCCGTTCTACTTTTGGGTCTTGGCATCGGCCCCCTGCACCTGCCAATGCCCATTATTAGTCCCGAGAATGGGCTGACTTACCTGGCGGCTTTTGTCATTACCCTGACCTATCTCGCCGCTGCCTACGGCCTTTGGCAGATGCGGCGATGGGGTTTCTTTCTGTCGATCTCACTCCAGTTGTTGGAGCTCGCCGGCGTCATCAATCGGGGAACAACATGGGTGGGTTTCAGCACTGCTTACGGCACCTTCGATGTGATCCCGCCCCTTCTTGTCCTCTACTTGCCCATCGCCTATGTACGGTATTTCCAGGTCCGCATGCCTTGGAATCGCAGCAGGGCCTGAGCGCCCCGTCGCCGAATCTATGCCAGCCAAATCAGCAGATGCGGGGTAGCATCTCGCCGGTGAGCATGTCCACCAGCCGCATCCCGCCGATGCGCGTGCGCAGCAGCACCCGCCCCACCGGCTCCGCCGCTACCGTGCCGATGACTGTCGCCTCCGCGCCCAAGGGGTGCTGGCGCATGGCCGCCAAAACCGCTTCTGCGGCCTCCGGGGCGACCACGGCCACCAGCTTGCCCTCGTTGGCCACATAGAGCGGGTCGTAGCCCAAAAGCTCGCAGGCGGCGCGCACGCCATCGCGCACCGGGATGGCCGCTTCCTCCAGGCGGATGGCCACGCCGGACTGCCGGGCAATCTCGTTCAGGGTCGTTGCCAGGCCACCGCGGGTGGGGTCGCGCATGGCATGGATAGGATTGCAGATTGCAGATTGCGGATTTCGGATTTCGGATTTCGGATTTCGGATTTGCAATTTGCAATTTGCGGTTTCTGGTTGCAGGTTGCCGGTTGCTGTCAGCATGGCCGCTATTAGGCCGTTGAGCGGCGCCACGTCGCTTTCAATGGTGGTCTGGAAGGCCAGGCCCTCTCGCTGGCTGACGACGGCGATGCCGTGGTCGCCAATCGGCCCAGAGACGATGACCACGTCGCCGGGGCGGGCATTGGCGCCCGAGATGTTCACCCCCTCTGGGACAACTCCCACCCCCGCCGTGTTGACGAACAGCCCATCGGCGCCGCCCTTCTCCACCACCTTCGTGTCCCCGGTGACGATGGCCACGCCAGCCTCGGCGGCGGTGGCGCGCATGGAGGCCACCACGCGCTGTAGCGTCGCCAGCGGCAGCCCCTCCTCAATGACAAAGGCCGCGGCCAGCCAGAGGGGCGTGGCCCCCATGACGGCGAGATCGTTCACCGTGCCGCTCACCGCCAGCCGCCCGATGTCGCCACCGGGGAAGAAGAGCGGCTTGACCACGTAGCTGTCCGTGGTGAAGGCCAGGCGATAGTCTCCAGTCCGCAGTCCCCAGTCCGCAGTCCCAGGGGCGCAAACCGTGGACATAGCCAATACAGCCGCATCGTTCAGGGCGTCCAGGGCCGGGTTGCTGAAAGCTGGCCGGAAGACGGTGGCGATCAATTCGTGGCTCAGCTTGCCGCCAGAGCCGTGCGCCAGTAGAATTTTATCTTCCATAGTCCCTCATAGCTGAGAATTCGTTTGTGGGCAGATAGAACGGAGTGAAGCGATGTCTCCGTGCTGCGTGTTGCGTGTTCCGTGTCAGCTAGGCAACGGAGCACGCAACACGCAACACGGCCCTCTACCTAGCTCCCGACGAATCTTCTTCAACTACGCTCCATTCCTCGTCTTGCTGTCAAAACTAGATTGGGGCTGCGGTCGGGGTCGAAGGGCGCGCCTTGCATATCCCCCCAGCAGGCAATGTCCCCGAAGCCGGCTGCGGCCAGGGCGGCGACCAGATCATCCCGCCGTTGCGGCCACAGCCGCGTGGCTCTGACCTGCTGGCGCCACTCGCCGGCCCCTTCGCTGTGCTCAGGGCAGGCTTCTCGCCGCAGGGTCACCAGGTTGAAGGTGAGTGTGCCGTCGGGCTCAAAATCGTAGAAGCGCAGGAAGAGCCACTCCGTTGCGCCTTCGCGGTGGGCCTGCGGCTCCTGCCAGCGCTCGCCGCGAAGCAGCACGGCATCAAAGTTGCGGTTCTGGATGAGGAGCAGGCCCCCAGGCCGCAGGCAGGCGGCGAAGTCAAGCAAGGCTATCGCCAGGTCTACGGGGGTCAGCAGGTGGGGGAGGGAGTTACCCAGGCAGAGCAGGGCGTCGAAGGGGAAGACCCCCTTCCTCATCCCAGCCTCCTCTCCTTCCCCCCAGCGGGAGGAAGCAGAGGGGCTAAGAGTTTGCGCCAGTGTGCCGAAGCCGGCGACGGCGAAGTGCACATTCACCCCGGCTGCGGCCGCATTGGCCCGCGCCCGCGCAATCATCGCCGGGCTGAGATCCGCGCCCACCACCTCATACCCGCGCTGGGCCAGGGCGATGGCGTGCCTCCCCGTGCCGCAGGCGGCGTCCAGCACCCGGCGCGCCGCCACGCCTTGTAGCTGCTGCTCCAGGAAAGGCAACTCCGCCGCCAGCCGGGACGGCCAATTTACAAAACGATCGTAGTCGGTGCTGAAGTCGTCGTACATCATACCACCAGCATGGCCATGTCCTGGGCGAACAACCCCAACCGATCACCGTCCCGCACGGGAAAGTCCAGCCCCTGGGCCTGGGTGGGCGCACCTGCCCGCGCCTGCTGGTAGCCCAGCCAGGGGGCCATGTTGTTGCGGGTGAAGAGTAGGGTGCCGTTCAGAAAAATGTGGCCGATCTCAGCCGGCGGGATGCCCAGCCGCTCCAGGAGCGTCCCTACTGCTTCCCCGGGCTGGGGGGCCAGCCGCACTACGCTCTCCCGGTCCGGCCGGGGGTCGGCGGCATAGCGGCGCAGGCTGCCATAGAGATGGACTTCTACCATTGTAACCCCTTACAAGCGGATGGCCTGCGGCAAAGCGGAAAAACGGATAAATACCGCCAATCCGGCTTTCTATCCACTGCAAGCTCTATTCACCAGACGACGGCTGCTCTGGCAACGGCCCGGCGTCTTTGGGACGCCAAACGTAGCGCCGGGCATGTTTTCGCCAGCACTCACATCTTTGGGGGCCAAGATGCGGCGACGCTCGAGGCGCTTCCGACCAAAGTTGAGCAGTAATGAATATGTCCTTGTGAGTCTGGATAGAGTCTGCGCATTATGGTATACTCCAGACCATGAGTGAGAAAAAGCAACCACGGCATCCCTATGTGCGGCCCACGACGCCTCAACAACGCCGGTTCTTGTTTGAGACCTATGAACGCACGCACGACGTGGCGGAGTCTTGTCGCCTGGCACACCTGGGCCGCTCCACGTTCTACTTCTGGAAGGCCCGCTTTGACGCAGGTGGCTATGCGGCCCTGGAGCAGACGCGTAGCCATGCCCGTCATACCTACAGCGCCGCGGTCCAGGCTTTGCCCGCCGTCAGCGGCTCGTCTGGGCGTCTGGTGGTTAGCCCGCTGCCCGCTGCGCCGGAACCCAAGACTATCCTGGCCAGGTCTTCGTTAACCCGGACCTGGATTATGGCCAGGCCATGAGCCAGTACATCGTGGCGCGGCAGGCTCAGGCGGCCCAGCCCGCCGCACGCTCCGCCCCAGCCCCCGAGCAGGCGCAGCGTCAGGCCTTACATCAGAAGGAAGAGGCGCTGCGTATCGCTCGCCGCCAAGAGCGGGAAAAACGCCGGCAGCAGGCGGCTGCCTGGCGGCAGATACGCCAGGAACTGGCGGCCTTGCCTGTGGTGGTCGTCTGGATAGCCATCTTGGTCATCGTGGACAATGCCACTGCGCCACCTGCAGGACTTGGGGATGCAGATCGAGCGGGTCTGGGGCTTCCTCAGCGATGGGGCCACCGCCTTCAAACGCATGCTGGAAACCATTCTGGGGCGTGCTCGCCACTTTCGGTGCATCTTCCATCTGTGGCGCAACATCCTGCCCTTCATCGCTACCTACAAGGCTAAAGCCGGAGAAGAGGCGGCGAAGCTTATTCTCTTAGTATGCTTCGCAAGGGTTCAGCTTGTTCATGCTTCGCCCCTACCGGCGGGTCAGCTTCTCCCACCATCTGGAGTGGCGCAGGTGCTTGGCGGCATCGAACTGGCTGGCGGCGACCACGGCAGCAAAGTCGGCGATCTCCAGGAACGGCCCGTAGGTCACAAAATCTGCCCCGCTGGGGATGACCAGGCTGCCGTCAGGGAAGATCATGACGTAGAGCCGGTCTAAAGTGGCCTGGCTGAGGAAGTTGACGGGGATGCTCACCTGACCGGCGATCTGTCGCTCCAAAGCGGCGAACTCCTCGGCGGTGACCAGAAGTTCCGCCCACTCCCGAGGCTGCATCGAACGGGGGAAGGCCTGGAAGATGTTGTAGAAGACTTTGGCCGTGGTGGTGCGAGCGTAGTCGTCGGCCAGGCGGGCGATGTTGGGCACGTCGGCCAGGTTGTGGCGAGTCACCGGCGTGCAAATCTTGACGTCTATCGCCGGATACTGGCGCAGCCACTCCAGGTCACGGATGATGGTAGCAAAATGTCCCGCCTTCTTGGTACGGGCGTTCACCTCCTCTGTGGCCCCGTCCAGAGGCAGGGAGATGAGGTCTATGTAGCGCCCGAACTCCTCCAGGAAGGCGGCGGTCAACTCGTCGCCGGTGGTGGACAGGGCGACCTGCAGGCCGATGGCATGCGCCTGCTGGATCAGCGCCCCGGCGTCCTGACGCTTGAGGGGATCGCCGCCGGTGAAGACGATGCGCCGGGCGCCGACCTCCTTGATACGTGCGATAATCCGCCTGGCCGTGTCCGTGTCCACCGGGTGCTCAAAACCCTGCGGCCCCCAGCAATAGGGACATTCCATGTTGCATTCGGAGGTCACGTGGAAGTCAATGGTGGCTACTTGGGTTGACATAATTGCCCCCTACCGGTTTGCACAGATGGATAGGACGCGGATGCACGCAGATCAACGCTGATTATTTTATTTTTTCTGCGTTCATCCGCGTTAATCTGCGTCCTCTATGGTAATCTCGTACCGGGCGGCAGCTTCGCCCCTACTCTACCTTCACCCAATCCACGGCCACGCCCACCGTAGCCGTGTCTACGTTGGCGCCCAGCCACACGCTCACCGGCCGCTCCCGCCCGCTGGCCTCCAGCGCCTGGCCCGGTGCCGCCCCCTTGACGCCGATGACGGCGTGCCCGCTGCGGAAGCGCCCTCGCAGGTCTGTGGCCACGCCGATGCTGCGCAGGGCGTCCACTGCCCCTTCAGTCAAGTTGTTTGACGCCTCGTCGGCTACGGCGGCGGTGACGATGTGCCCCGTCGGCACAGCGCGGATAAAGTCCATCAGGGCGATGGAGGCCTGTGTGCTGGCCGGGTCGAAGGTGTCGAAATGCCCCGTGGCCTCCACCCGGCCCGATTGGGGGTCAATCACCGCCAGGTTGTAGCCCCGGCGATGCGGCGACACGTCCCGCCCGTTCACGTAGATGTGGGCGAAGCCAAAATCGCCCCCCGCCTCCAGCCCGGCGCTGCGCACGACGATGTTCACCGGTGCTGATACCCCTGTCTGGCCGATGGTGTGGCCGACAGCCGGGGCCTCCTCTCCCCAGGTAGACCCAGCGGCGAACACCATGGCCAGCGGTAGCAGGCGATCAAAGTGGAAGTTCACCTCGTTCAGGCCCGGGTGCAGGCGAGCGCCAGGCAGGGTCACGGCGTACTCTTGCCAGCCCTGCTCCAGGGTTACTGTCGCCACTGCTGCTCCGTTCAGCCAGACCGTCAGGCGGCGTCCGGCGTCTGGCGAGAAGGCCCGGATGGACAGCCGACGCTCGCCCGTGCCGGACAGCGGCAGAAATAGCCGTGCCCCCTGGCGCTGCACCCAGAGGTAATCGGCGCCAGACGACGTCGCCTCCGGCTCGCCCCAGCCTTCGCCGCAGTAGAGCCGCCCCAAATCGCTCCCCAGATCTGTACGGGCCGACTCCATCGTGCCCAGCGTGGGGATTTGCACTCGATAGGCCGAGAGGCCATTATCGGCGGGCATCGGCTGCAGCGGAAAGATCGTGCGGATGTAATCTTCCGTGGATGAGCCTACCAGCGGCGGGTGGACGACCACGTAGCGGAAGCCGAAGAAGCGCAGCACCTGCGGGGCGATGGCCTTATCGGCGGCGATCTGCTCGGCGCTCACCGGCCGGCCCTCCTCCAGGTCAATAATCGTGCGGATGATGGGGGCCTGGATGAAGTAGCCGAACTTGAACTCTGGGTTGCGGGAGGTGTTGCCGCTGAGGATAGGCCGCTGGTGCGCCGTCTGGTAGAATTGCTGGAACATCACCGCCGTCGGCGGCTGCCCCACGAAGCGGTCGGGGATGAAGCGGAAGCTGTTGCGCCAGGACAGAGGCAGTTGCAATATCGGCTCATCCCCTGCCTCCCGGCCGATGGTCTGGTAAATCTGTGGCAGGCGCATATCGGACAAGGGCAGGGGAATGGCGAGTGACTCGAAGGAAATCAAAACAGCGATGATGACTGTAAAGATAGCAAATAACGGTGAAGACAGTGAAGATTTGGAAGACTGGTAAGAAGGTGAAGAGTGGGTCGAGGGGTAAGAAGGGTACGATGGGCGCCTTGTCTTCGCCAGTTCCGCCAGGGCATAGCCCACCAGCACGGCCAGGCACAGCACGATGATGACGATCAAGCGGCTGGGGTAGCGGTTGCCCTTGATGAACGGCACGTAGTGCAGTAGGATGAAGGGCAGCGGCACCCGCACCGGCAGGCCATCCAGGTCGAACACGGCTTGCCCAGCGACGTGCAGCAGCGGCCCCAGGGAGAGCACAAAAAAGGTCAAGGCCGAGACGACCCAGAAGCGTACACGCCGGTCTCGCCACAGGCGCAGAGCGGCGAAGATGGCCAGCGCCAGCACCGTATAGCCCACGTAGACGAAGTTGGTGTAGGTGAAACTTTGGCTCACCGTGGCGGCCCAGGCGCCGAAGACCGGGTGCAGCGTACTGGGGACGAAGAAGCCCAGCAGATCGGCGGAGAAGACGTCGGCGAAGCCCCAGCCGGACATCATGTAATCGCCTTCCAGGCGCATCTCCTGGAGCATGGCCGTCAGCACCGGGGCGAAGCCCACCAGGAAGACGGCGCCGAGCGCGGCCAGGCGCACGGCGAAGGCGCGATTCCAGACGGCCCGGCGGTCGGCGAACCACAGGTAGGCCAGGTACACCGCCGTGAACAGGGCCAGGAAGGAGGCGAAGGTAAACTCGGCGTAGGCGGCCAGGAGCAGGAACAGCCCGGCGGCGATCCCCACCCCCACCCTCCCCCAGCGACAGGGGCGAGAGTGGGAGCTTTTAAGGGTAGGTTTTTCTGGCGAGGCTAATGACCTCTCCCCCGGCCCCTCTCCTGCGAGGAGAGGGGAGCTCGTTTCCCCCTTCCCTCGTAGGGAAGGGGGCCAGGGGGTTAGGTCGGAACCACCATTTTCAAAAAACTTACCCTTAAGGTAAGAGTGGGTGGGGGTTTTCTCCGTCATCTTCAGCAGGAACAGCACGTAGAAGGGGATCCACTGGCTGCTGGCGATGTTGAATTGCCCCAGGGCGGCGTACCACAGCTTGCAGGCGGCAAAGGCGTAGACGAGACCAGCGACGAAGGCGGCTAGAGGCACGGCAAACGGAACACGCAACACGCAACACGCCCCAGAGGATTGCTGACCTGTTACGTGTTGCGTGTTCCGTGTGTTCAGCAGATGAAGCACTAATAAATAAGTGCCATAGCCAGAGAGCACGAAGGAGAGCAGCAGCAGGATATTGCTGGCCGCCACCAGACCGAAGAGGGCTTGCAAGGGGATGGAGACGACGCCATTGAGGAGAGTAAGGGTGTAGAAGGAGAGGTTGACGCCGATGGGGTAGAACAGGAAATCGGTAGTCAGAGGGTTGACGTGCAAGTCAACGAGGGCGTGCTTGACCCACCAGAGGTTCCAGACCAGGGCGGGATCGTCCCGGCCATCGCCAGGGACGTGCGTGGTGAAGTGCAGTACCAGCGGGTAGGTGAAGAGCAGGGTCAGGCCCAGGTAGCCCAGCAGCACCCACAGATCGGTGCTGCGCAGGAGGCGCCATAAACCACGCTTCATGTGCCCCTCTCTGTCTCAGCTTTGCGAGACCACAATGACCCCGACACAGATAATCAGCACACCGATGATGCGCACCGGCGAGACGTGCTCGTGCAGTAGCAGCGCCGAGGCTGCTACCACCAGCACGTAGCTCAGGCTGAGCATGGGGTAGGCGTAGCTCAGGGCCACGCGGGAGATGACGGCTAGCCAGAAGATAGAGCCGATGAAGATGAGCCCCAGGCCCACGATGATCTGTGGCGTCAGGAAGGTGCGGATAAGGTCGCCCACAATCTGGCTGGGATGCAGCGAGAGCACCCCCGCCTGGTTCATGCCGGCTTTGAGCAGCAGCTCGCCAGTGACAGACAGGGAGATGGCGATTAACAGTAGTATGATGGGGTACAAGACACGTTTCTCCTTCATCGGTTGCTAGCCACCAAATCGTCTTCCCGGACGGAGGCGATTGCTGGCGCGGGCGCGGCGCGGCGGCCAAAGCGCTTTTGCCAGACCAGTTGCCGCCACAAGCGCAGGAGGTCCACGCCCACGCGGAAAACTCGCCGGAAGTTGAAGAACTGCGATTTGCCGTAGGCCCGATGATAGTGGTGTACCGGCACCTCGGCCAGGCCAAAGCCGGCGTCCTGGATTTTCTTCATCAGCTCCACGCAGATTACACCGCTGTCCGACTCCAGGTGGACACGATCAAAGATCGTCCGGCGCATGAGGCGAAAATCGCAGTCCACGTCCTTGAGCTTCAGGCCGAACATAAACTTGATAATATACTGGTAGAGCCGGCCGATGATGACCCGATGCAGGGGATCGTGGCGCTCAATCTTCCAGCCGTTGACCAGGTCTACGCCCTCCTGCATGGCCGGGACGAGCAGCGCCAGCTCGTGAGGGTCGTACTGGGCGTCGCCATCGGTGTAGAAGATGAAATCCTTACTGGCGGCGGCGAACCCGCTGCGCAGTGCCCCACCGTAGCCGCGATTCTGGGGGTGGTGGATGACACGCACCTTGTCGTAGCGGCGCGCCAGCTCGTCCAGGATTTGCGGCGTGTAATCGGCGCTGCCATCGTTGACCACGATGACCTCGTAGTCGTCGGTGATGGTTTGCAGCGTAAGCACGGCGGCGATGACCATGCTGGCGATGGTGCCGCCGTCGTTGTAGGCCGGGAAAAAGGCTGAGATGCTCTTGATCTCTGGGGCCACGGTCACCTCCTGCAAGCGGGCTCATTCTACCACAAACCATGATGAAAGGTCAACGGCCTGGCCAATCTTACCGCAGAGAACGCGGAGAGCGCAGGGCTTTGAATATTGCTTCCTGCTTCCCTCAGCGTTCTCAGCGTGCTCTGCGGTGAAGATAGATGCACACTTTTGCCACTTGCCTGCCATTACGCTTGGTGGTATAATGACGCTGGAAGATCTGGGGGGAGGCAGTTATGGAAATTTATCCCTATCGAGCGGCGCTGGCCTCGGCGGTCGTGGGGCTGTGGAATCGCGCCTTGGGGCAGGAATTCCCCTTGCGGCAGCGCCTGTGGCGTCAGCAGACCGCCGGCGACCCTAGCTTTCGCTCTGGTGATGCCCTGGTCGCTGTGGAGAAAGGCCAAGTGGTGGGTATGGTTTTGGCCAAACTCTTCCGGGAGGCGTACGAGAGTTGCGCCGCCTATCGGCACATGGGCTGGATCAGCGCCCTGGTGGTTGACCCTGCCTGGCAGGGCCGGGGGATCGGCACGGCCCTTCTGGAGCGGGCGGAGGCGCACCTGCACAACGCGGGGTTGGTGAATGTCCGCCTGGGGGGCAGCTTCTTCCACTTCTTGCCTGGGGTGCCCACCACGCAACCTGCTGTACGGGCCTTCTTCGAGCACCGCGGTTATACATTCAGCGCAGAGCCGGATCACGACGTGATCGGCGATCTGAGCGACTTTCGCGCCCCGCCCGAGGTCGAGGCGGCCCTGGCGAAGGCTGGCCCCAGCTTCACCATCGGCCCGACGCGGCGGGGCGAGGAGGCTGCTGTCCTGGCCTTCGTGGATGCCGAGTTTCCGGGCCGCTGGTGGTACGAGACCAAGTTGTTCTTTGAGGCTGGCGGCGACCCCGCCGACGTCGTGCTGCTGCGGGAGGGGCGAGAGGTGGTGGGCTTTGCCCACGTCTTCCACCCGCGCTCGGTGGTCATTGGGCCAAGCGTGTACTGGGCGTCGCTACTGGGCCGGCGCTACGGAGGTCTTGGCCCCATCGGCATTGCTGAGCGAGTGCGCGGGCGGGGGCTGGGGTTGGGGCTGCTGTGCCGCTCGCTGGAATATCTGCGTTTCCTGGGGGTGCGGCGCTGCGTCATTGACTGGACAGACATTGTGGACTTCTACGGCAAGGCCGGCTTCACGATTTGGAAGAGCTATTGGCAGGGGGTAAAGGGGTTCTGATACAGAACGCAGATTAACGCAGATTTTGCGGATAAAACATAAGAATCAGCGTTGATCGGCGTGAATCTGCGGTAAGCGTTCAGATCGTGTGCGCACTTCCAGCGGATTTCTAAGCGGAAAAGCTGATGGGTGCGGCATGTATCCGCTTTTCTGCTTCACATCCGCTGGCAGTTAGCCCCTTATTTCAATCAGCCTCCTCCCGCACGGCGGCGACAGCGCGCTCAATGTCCTGATCCACCTCCTCCCCACTGTAGCAGGCCGCCTCTGCCCGGACGGGGGCGAAGAGGTCATAGAACTTTAGCCAGGGGGAGCCGGCAGCTCTGGTCATCCGGACCGGCCAGGTGGCGAAGAGGGCGACCAGAAGGCGATGGAGGCAGATTTCCTTCAAGTCCATCTTCGGCTCCTTTGGGCGGTGTGCCCTAGGGCTCACGCTCAACAATTACATGTGGGCCAATATTACGAAACACGCACACGTCCCCCTCATAATGGAAGGTGAAACGATAATTCACATCAATACGACCCTCCCACACATCGGGCAGGCCCTGGATTCGCTTTATGCCCAATGAGGGATGGCGTGGGTTTTCCTTGAACAGCATGAATGCCTTTGTCGCCTTCGCCTGAATCTCGCGTGGTAAGCTGGCCGCTGCCTTTTTGAACCGCTCTGTCCGTACGTATCTCATCGCGGCCATCCCAGATCATCAATCAAGTCTTCCATCTTGTCGAAGACCTGGTAACGGCCAGCCGCCAGGTCGGCCTCGGCCTCACGCTCACCGGCCTGCCATTCTTCTGTCCAGAACCAGGCCTGGTCTTCGGCGGTCGCCAGGGCCTCGCGCAGGTAGTCGGCGAGGACGCCGGCCAAATCAGGCGTGACTTGCAGTGGTTCGTGGGTGGCATAGGCCAGTTGGGCACGACGTGCCAAAGCCTGTATCTTGTCCAACAGAGGACGTTCTATTACTATTGAGCTCATTCTGGTGCACCTCCCGTCTATATCTGCTTATGACTTTACCATAAACGGCTATCTCTGTCAAGGCGGAGCTGCAACTGGTGTTGCGGACACCTGGCAAACTCAGGTATGACCTGGGGAGGGTAAAGATGGATCGAGGGAATCTTGTGCAGCTCGAGTTTGTCACAAAGCTTATCGGCTTAATAGCAGCCTGCCTCACCCTCGTCAGCGCTGTACTGGGATTCATTCAGTTCATGGGAGGCGATCGAGGCCGGTTGACCACAGTGCTGTTGGTGGTGGGGGCAATAGGCATGGTAGGCATTTGGCTGGGCTGTGCCTACCTGGCTTTCAAACGCACCAAGCCATTCATAAAAGGCGGCAAGGGAGTCTGGCAATACCCGCGCTGGCGTCCCTGGGCCCTGGCTAGCTTGGTCATCATCCCCTTGTTGATAGCAGGCGGGGTGGCTTACCAGCGCTACCAGCAGGCCCAACCCCCTACCAAGGTCATCATCCTCGTCGCCAACTTTGACGGGCCGGAGCAGCAGAGGTACCGCGTGACGGAGACGGTGCTCACCCGTCTGAGCGTTGCGCTGGAGCCGTACAAAGATGTGCAGCTTGAAGCCCTGGGGCGGGCCATCACTGAAGCGGAAGGGAGTGCTGCCGCCCGTACTGAGGGGGAGAAGCGTAAAGCAGCCATCGTCATTTGGGGCTGGTATGGGGCGACAGCAGAGGCCGTGCCACTGAGTGTGCACTTTGAGGTGCTGCGCCCGCCGAAATACATGCCTGAACTGGGGCCAGAGGCAAAGGGGCAGGTGCGGATAACGGCTGTGACTGGGCTAGAGAGTTTTACCTTGCAGACGATGCTTTCAGCGGAAATGGCCTACCTGAGCCTCTTTACGGTGGGGATGGCTTGCTACACAGCAGAAGACTGGGACGGAGCTGTTGCCCGCTTCGGCGACGCCTTAAACCAGACTGCAGAGCCCGTGCCAGCACTGAACCAGAGCATGGTCTACTTCTACCGTGGGGGCGCTTACTACCGTAAAGGCGACTACGACAGGACTATTGCCAACTTGGACCAGGCCATTCAGCTCAAGCCCGACGACGCTGCGTTCTACAACAACCGTGGGCTTGCCTACTACCTCAAACATAACTACGACTGCGCCATTGCTGACTACGACCAAGCCATCAAACTCCAGCCCAAATACGTCGAGGCCTACGGCAACCGCGGTCTCGCCTACGCCGGCAAAGGCGACCTCGACCGAGCCATCGCCGACTACGACCAGGCCATCCAACTCAGACCCGACGACGACGCGTCCTACAACAACCGCGGTCTCGCCTATACCGACAAAGGCGACTACGACCGGGCGATCAGCGACTATACTGAAGCTATCCAGCATGGGACTTGCTCGCCTTGTTTGCCCAAGGCCTACGCCAATCGCGGGCAAGTCTACGCCGCCAAAGGCGAATACGACCGCGCCATCGCCGATTACACTCTGGCTATCCAACTGGAGCCCGATTTCGCCGAGGCCTACAACAACCGCGGGGCCGCTTACGCCGACAAAGGCGAATACGACCGCGCCATCGCCGATTACACTCTGGCTATCCAACTGGAGCCCGACTTCGCCGGGGCCTACAACAACCGCGGGGCCGCTTACGCCGACAAAGGCGAATACGACCGCGCCATCGCCGATTACACTCTGGCTATCCAACTGGAGCCCGACTTCGCCGAGGCCTACAACAACCGTGGAGTCGCCTATGCCAAAAAAGACAACTACGACTGGGCCATCCCTGAATATGACCATGCTATCAAACTCCAGCCTGACTTCGCCGAGGCCTACTATGGCCGCGGGGTCGCCTATGCGAACGAAGGTAACTATGACCAGGCCATCGCCGACTTCGACCAAGCTATCAAGCTCAAGCTCAAGCAAGGCTGTGATGCCTGCACTTAACTACAAGCGTGGGCTCGCTTATTATAATAAGAGAGTGTTCGGTAATTCATTTAGGGCAAGGCTCTGGCGAGCACCTCAGCTCGGCTAAGGCGTAGATCAGGCCGCCCATAGCGCTGCGCAGCGAGTGCAACGCCCAGGATGATGCAGTAGGTTAAC
>Ga0315268_10001061_pt1 | contig 32076 bp, 25 predicted proteins | sample C1_top_MG_FD_204535 | JGI IMG/M metagenome (GOLD analysis project Ga0315268, IMG submission 204535) | Sediment microbial communities from Yellowstone Lake, YNP, Wyoming, USA - C1_top | ecosystem: Environmental > Aquatic > Freshwater > Lake > Sediment | place: USA: Wyoming | collected 2017-08-01
GCAGCAGCAACTACTCCCTGCAGATAGGTAAAGTGGGCAACAGATTATACGGCGGCGATGGCGCCGACACGATCTATGGCAACTCGGGTGAAGACTTGATCGACGGCGGTGCGGGCGACGACACCCTGATCGGCGGCGGCGGCAGGGACAGCTACGTCCTCGATGCCGGATTCGGCACTGACCACATCGTGGATACGGGCAGCAATGTCGTGCGATTCAACTTTGACTTTGCCGGGTCTGGTGCCGTCATCGGCCTGGGCTCGTTAAAACTCAGCTTCGCCAATGGCGACGTGCTGCACATCGACGACTTCGATCCCGGCGATCCGACCGGCACCAGCTCGATCACCACCTTTCAGTTCAGCGACCAGACCTTTAGCCTGCAACAGATACTCGACATGGGCGGCGCGGCCATCCAGCCCACTTACGGCCCCGACATCAACGGCACGCCGAATGATGACGTGATTCTGGGCACGGATAGTGTTGAACACATCAACGCATTAGAGGGCAATGACACGATTTACGCCGGTGCGGGAAGCGACGTGGTGGATGGCAGCGCGGGCAATGACCTCATCGATGGCGGCACGGGCGGCGACACGCTGATCGGCGGAACCGGCGCGGACACGATGTCCGGCGGCACGGGTAATGATACTTACTACGTCGATAACACCGGCGATGCGGTGATCGAAAATGCATTACAAGGCACGGATAAAGTCATCAGCAGCATCAGTTACAGCCTGACCGGCAATGTGGAGAACATGACTTTGACTGGCTCGGCGGACATCGACGGCACGGGCAATGCGCTGGACAACACCCTCATCGGGAACGACGGCATTAACGTGCTGACGGGCGGGGCGGGGGATGACAGGGTGGATGGCGGAGCCGGAGCCGACACCCTGATCGGCGGCGCGGGCGACGACATCTACTACGTCGATGATAGCGGCGATACGGTGATCGAGAATGCCGGAACAGGCACGGACATCGTCATCAGCAGCGCCAGCAGTTACAGCTTGTCCGGCAATGTGGAGATTCTGGCCCTGGCGGGGTCGGCAAATATCGACGGAACGGGCAATGCGCAGAACAACACGATCTATGGTAACGACGGCAACAACGTATTGACTGGCGGCGCGGGCGACGATGTGCTGCTTGGCTACGGCGGCCACAACACGCTGGACGGCGGCACGGGTGCCGATGTCATGACGGGCGGGCTTGGCAGCGACACCTATTTTGTGGACAACGCGGGGGACTCGGTTGTTGAAGCAGACCAACCGAACTATTTCAGTAATTGGGCGATGGACCCGTGGTGGGGGGACTGGGACGGAAATCCCGAACTTCTTTACCAGAGCCTGGATTTCGTCAATGCTTCGATGACCTATACCCTGGGCAGCAATCTTGAAGCGCTCAACCTGACCGGCGCGGACAACATCGACGGCACGGGCAACGAGCTCAACAACAAAATCACCGGCAACAGCGGCAATAATATTCTGGTGGACGGGGCCGGCGACGACAGGCTGGATGGCGGCGCGGGTGCGGATACCTTGATCGGCGGAAGCGGCAACGACGCCTATGTGGTGGACAACGCCGGAGATGTGGTGATTGAAACCGCAAATAACGGGACGGAGCTGGTGAGGGCATCGGTCGATTACACGCTGACCGACAATGTGGAAAACCTGGTGTTGTCGGACGACACTTCGCCCTTCGATACCTCAGGAGGCACAGGACAGGCTGCAATAATCGGCAACGGCAACGAGCTGGATAACAACATCTGGGGAAATAGCGCCGACAATACGCTGAGCGGCGGGGCGGGCAACGATATGATCGACGGCGGCGCGGGTGTGGACAACATGACCGGCGGCGCGGGTGACGACATTTACTATGTCGAGAATACCGGTGACGTGATTGTCGAGAATCTCAATGCAGGCATAGACCAAGTCTATAGCATGACCAGCTACGCCCTTTCCGACAATGTAGAAAACCTCACCCTGAACGGGATGGGGAACATCGACGGCACGGGCAACGCGCTGGACAACATCATCATCAGCTATTACGGCGACAACGTCCTGGACGGCGGCGCGGGTGCAGATGTAATGAACGGTGGATTGGGCAACGACACCTACTACGTGGATAATCCTTCGACAGGCTCAGGACAGGCTCAAGGCGATGTGGTGATCGAGCAATTCGTCGGCCCAACGTGGACGGGCTTCGATCCCTGGACGGGGCAGCCGGTCAGCATCACAACGCAGGATATAGACACCGTCAATTCCTCGATTTCCTACACGCTGGGCAATAACCTTGAGAACCTCAACCTGCTCGATCCTTCGCCCTTCGATACCTCAGGAGGCTCAGGACAGGCTCCCAACATCGACGGTACCGGCAACGCGCAAGACAACATCATCAATGGCAACGACGGCAATAACATTTTGCTGGGGTTGAACGGCAACGACACGCTGGAAGGCGGTGCGGGCGCGGACGCGATGGATGGCGGCCTTGGAGACGACATCCTGAGTGGAGGAGCAGGTGCGGATGTGATGATGGGCGGAGCAGGCAACGACACCTACTACGTGGATAACACGGGTGATCAGATTATCGACAATGTAATCGGTCATACCAACTACTGGTGGGGCGGCTCGTATTTTGTGAACGATATCGAACAGGTCAACTCCACGGTTACCTTCACCCTGTCGGATAACCTTGAAAACCTCACGCTGACTGCTTCAGACAATATTGACGGCAGCGGTAACGCGCTCGATAACCTCATCATCGGCAACGACGGCAATAACACTTTGCTGGGGATGGACGGCAACGACACGCTGGATGGCGGTGTAGGCGCAGATGCAATGGATGGTGGCGCGGGCGACGATAGCTATTTTGTGGATAACGCAGGCGATACGGTTGCCGAAAATGCGAACAGCGGGACTGACACGGTGGACTCGTCGGTCGATTACACGCTGACCTCCAATGTGGAAAACCTGGTCTTGCATCTCGTTGGAGGCACCAGTGCGGAAGTGAATTTTAGCGACATCGCGCTGAGCGGTACGGGCAATGAACTGGGTAACCAGATTACCGGCAACGATGCCGCCAACGTGTTGGACGGTGGTGATGGCAACGACTCGCTGGATGGAGGTACCGGTAATGATGTGATTCTGGGCGGCGCGGGTGATGACAATATTTTTGGTGGTTATGACAAGTTTCTGAGTAACGGCATCGATTACGCCAGCAACTCGGACACGCTGGATGGCGGCGCGGGCAATGACACCATTGATGGTGATTCCGGCAACGACACGATTACCGGTGGCACGGGGGACGATACGCTGTTCGGTGGAGGTGATGGCGGGATAGAAGGGGGCAACCCATTATCCAACAACGACATCATCGATGGCGGCGACGGCAATGACAACATAGACGGCGGAAGCGGCTCTGACCAATTGTTTGGCGGAGCGGGCGATGATGTGATTTATGGCGGGTGGTATGGCTGGTCTGACAATCCGCAGTGGACATACAACCCGGCAACGGGCGGGTGGGGTCTGGTGGTCGCATCTATCAACGACACTTTGGATGGTGGCACAGGGATGGACACCTTGATGGGTGGATATGGCGATAACACTTACGTGGTGGACGGAACGTATCTCAAAGTGACCGATACCGTGTTGAATGATTGCGGCGATCCGATCACGGTTGACCGTCTACAATGGACAACGGATATGGTGTATAGCGGAGGTGGTTACGACACCGTGATGAGCAGCGCCAGCTACACGCTGACGGACAATGTGGAAGAGCTGCGCCTGACGTTTGATCCGACACTGGCGGTGGGCAATCCGCAGATGTATGCCGACTTGCTGGCTTACGGTCAGGACGGCACCGGCAACTATCTAGACAACATCATCATCGGCAACGAGCTTGCCAACCGTCTGGACGGCGGGGCGGGCAACGACACCTTGATGGGTGGCGCGGGTGATGACCGTTACGTGTTCCGTTGGGGCGATGGCGCGGATGTGATCGATGATGGTCAGGGCAACGACACGCTGTTCATCGGCAGTGATCTGACTGCGGCGGATATGCACTCGCAACAGGTCGGCAATGATTTGCTGCTCAGCGTGATCGGCACCACTTCGACAAGCTCAGGACAGGCTTGGGACTCTATCACCTTGACCAATTGGTATGTGCAAAGTGAGGGGGTGAAGCATATCGAGTTTTGCGATGGCAGTTTGATGTGGATCAGCTCCCCCATTACCAATCAGGTTACGCAACAAGATGCGCAGTTCGGGTTCACCGTGCCTGCGGGTACGTTTGTTGACCCCACCGTGGGCGGTACGCTGACCTACAACGCAACTTTGGCGAATGGCAACCCTTTGCCGTCATGGCTGACATTTGATGCTGCCACGCAAACTTTCAGCGGTGTGCCTTCCAACTGGGATGTCGCCACGCTCAACTTGACCGTGACCGCGACCGATACGGGCGGGTTGAGTGCGAGCAGCAATTTTGCGCTGGACGTGCTGAACGTGAACGATGCACCGACGGTAATCAACCCTTTGTCCGATCAATCCATCGTCGCAGGGCAGGCGTTCAGCTTTTCTGCCACGGGCAGTGCCGCTCCTGCGGACAGCTTCCTGAACGATGTCACGGACACCGGCACGGCAGATCAGGCGTGGCCGAACTACAACAACGGGTTGTATGGCAGCGGCGGAAATGACACTTACACCTTCGCACGCGGCGATGGCAATGTATACATCAGCGACTGGGACAATTCCCCGATGGACACCGTGCAGTTCACGGATGTGTTGCCTGCCGACATCAGCGTCACGCAGGATCAATGGGGCAGGGTGATGCTCTCTGTCAACGGGACAACGGACAGCATAAACTTGGGGTATTGGCTTGCTTATGATTTTGCCAAAATCGAACAAATCAACTTTGCCGACGGCACGGTGTGGGGCGTGAATGACATTCAGTCCATGCTTTCCACAGCGCCCGGCACGGGCAACGACTATGTCACTGGAACAAGCGGAGATGACACTATTCTGGCTTTGACGGGAGATGATGGCGTTCATGCAGGGCTAGGCAACGACATCGTTCTTGGCGGCGCGGGGAACGATTATCTGGAAGGCGGTGGCGGCAGCGATATTCTTTCCGGCGGCAGTGGCGCGGATGTTATTGAGGCCGACGGGAATTACACCGATGGATCGAACGACCTGTTGGCGGGCGGAACGGGGAATGACGAACTTGATGGCTCCATTTCAAATGATCTGTTGATTGGCGGTGCCGGGAATGACGACGTTGCCGGAGATGACGGCAACGACGTGGTGCTATTCAACCGTGGCGATGGGAATGACTGGTATTACTCGGATTATTCTGAAAATGGCGTACCGTTAGCACAACGCACGGACACCGTTTCGCTGGGTGGCGGGATAAGTTATGCCAATCTGTCATTTGAGAGAAGCGGGAACGATCTGATTCTACAAACAGGTAATGGCGAATCTATTACCTTCGAATATTGGTTCAATAACTCCTGGCAGGATAACAAGGCGATCAGCACGCTTCAGGTCATCACCGAAGCGATGGCGGGCTACGACCCCAATTCCACCAATCCGCTATTGAACAAGCACATCCAGCAGTTCGATTTTGTGGGGCTGGCTAATCAGTTCGGGGCCGCGCTGGCGGCTGATCCGAGCATCACTACCTGGCAGCTCGCGCCGCATCTGGCGGACTTCTCGCTGGACGGTTCTGATACGTCCGCTATCGGCGGTGACATGGCTTACCTGTATGGCAAGAACGGCAATCTGGATGGCTTGAGCGAAGCGGATTTGCGCGCGCAGTTGACCGATACCCAATTCGGCACCGGCGCGCAGACATTGACTTACACAGGCAGCAATATTTTTGCCGATGTGGATGCCATCCATGGCGACACACTGACTTACAGCGCAACGCTGACGGACGGCAGCGCATTGCCGGCGTGGCTGAATTTCGATGCGGTGACCCAGACCTTCAGCGGCACGCCGACTCAGGCTACCAGCGGAAATTTGACTGTATCGGTTATTGCCACCGATACCGGTGGGCTGAGTGCGACCTCGGTGTTCAGTCTGGATGTAATCAGCCTGAATACGGCCCCCATCGCCGTGTCAGACATGGTTGCTGTAACCGAAGATAATAGTATATCTACAGTGGCAGTTGCCGACCTGCTGGCCAACGACACCGATCCGGATGTGGGCGATATCTTGAGCATGGTTGGCTTTGACGCCGTCACGGCGCAAGGCAATGCCATCACACAGGATATCAACGGCAACCTCGTGTTCGACATCGGTAACCGTTACCAATATTTGGGTGCAGGACAAACCGCCACCGACACCTTCAGCTACACCATCGCCGACAGCGCGGGGGAGACCAGCACCGCAACGGTCAATATGACGATCAACGGTGTGAACGATGCGCCGGTGGCGGCGAACCCCCTGCAAGACCAAACGGCGCAGCAAGATGCCGCGTTTGTCTGGAGCGTCCCTGCGGATGCATTCTCCGACATTGATATGGGCGATACGCTGACCTATGGCGCGATGATGAACGATGGCTCGGCATTACCATCCTGGCTCACCTTCGATGCCGCCACGCAAACCTTCAGTGGTGTGCCTTCCAATTGGGATGTGGGCAGCCTGAGCGTATCGGTGACCGCGACAGATACCGGCGGCCTGTCGGCATCGAACACCTTCGCGCTTGACGTACTCAACGTGAACGATGCCCCGACAGTGGCGAACGCGCTGACTGACCAGTCCACCCTAGAAGGTCAGCCGTTCACTTTCGCCGTTCCGGCCAACACGTTTGACGATGTGGACTTCATCCATGGCGACACGCTGGCCTATAGCGCGACGATGGCCGATGGTAGCGCACTGCCTGCCTGGCTCACCTTCGACGCCGCGACCGGCGCCTTGAGCGGCATCCCGACAAACTGGGACGTGGGCATCCTCAACGTCGCAGTGACGGCCACCGACACCGGCGGGCTATCGGCCACCAGCCCATTCGCGCTCAACGTCATCAACGTCAACGACCCGCCAGTGGCTAATGCCGACACCGGCGTGGCAACCGAAGACGGCGGCATGGTGACCCTGAGCGCCGCAACACTGCTCGCCAACGATACCGACCCGGACTCCATCCACGGCGACACGCTCAACATCGTGGGCGTATCGCAAGCCGCCTCCGGTGCTGCCGTGTCCATTGCTAACGGCGACGTGCAATACGACCCTTCGACAAGCTCAGGACAGGGCATCGGCAATCTCTATCAATCATTGGGCGCCGGACAAACCGCCGCCGACACCTTCAGCTACACCATCGCGGATAGCGCAGGTGCGACCAGCACCGCACAAGTGACCATGACCATCACCGGGGTGAACGATGCTCCTGTGACGGTAGAGGACACGGCGGCAGTGAAAGAGGACATCACACTTGCGGCAAGCGGCAATGTTCTCTCCAACGATACCGACGTGGATCAGGGCACTGTGCTCAGCGTGGCGAATGCCGGCGTGTTCACCGGCAGCTATGGCAGCCTCACGCTCATGGCAGATGGCAGCTATACATACGTGCTGGACAACGGCTCGTTTGCCGTGCAGTCTCTAGCTGCCGGACAAGCCGTTACCGAGACATTCAACTACCAGGCGACAGATGGATCGGTCTCCACTCCATCGATCCTGACCGTCACCATCACTGGTACTAATGATGCACCGGTCACTACGGTGGATACCGCTGCGGTGCAGGAAGACCTCAGCATCACGGCCACTGGCAACGTCCTGGCCAACGACACGGACGTGGACCAAGGCACGGTACTCACCGTGGTGAACGCAGGCGTGTTCACCGGCAACTGCGGCCAACTCATCTTGTCCGCCGAAGGCAACTATAGCTATGCACTGGACAATGCCTCGTTGGCGGTGCAAGCGCTGGCCGCCGGTCAAACCGTCACCGAGACCTTCGCCTATCAAGCCACGGATGGACTGATCGCAACACCATCCACATTGACCGTCACCATCACCGGCACCAACGATGCGCCAGTCGCGCAAGCCGACACCGCCAGTGTGAATGAAGACAGCTTGCTCAGCATCCCAACGGCCGCACTGCTGGCGAACGACACCGATCCGGATCAAGGCGACAGCAAAAACCTGCTCGGTGTTTCCGCAACATCGGCGCTGGGTGCAAGCGTTGCCTTGGTGAATGGCGCAGTGGTTTATGACCATGGCGGACGTTTCAACAGCCTGCGTGCTGGCGAAAGCGTGGCTGATAGCTTTACCTATACCATGAGCGATGCGGCTGGAGTCACTTCCACTGCCACGGTGAACGTCACCATCACTGGCGTCAACGATGCGCCGCTGGCTAACAACGACACTGCCACGACCAATGAAGACAGCGCGCTGACCGTGCTGACCGCCGCCGCTTTGCTGACCAACGACACCGACCCGGATGCAGGCGACACCCTTGTCATTCGCGGGTTTGATGCGATGACCACTCAAGGCAATGCAGTCAGCATGGATGCGGCGGGCAATCTCGTCTTCGATATTGGCAACCGTTATCAATCGCTGGGTGCGGGTCAGACCGCCACCGACACCTTCAGCTATACCATCGCCGACAGCGCAGGTGCAACCGGCGCCGCAACGGTCAATATGACGATCAACGGTGTGAACGATGCGCCAATCGTTAAGGCAGACACTACCGCCGTGCAGGAAGATGCCACCCTCACCGCTACTGGCAACGTTCTCACCAACGACACCGACATCGATCAAGGCAGCGTCCTCACTGTTGCCGATGCCGGACTCCGTCAAGGCAACTACGGCAGCCTCTCCCTCAATGCCGACGGCAGCTACAACTATGCGCTGAACAACGCATTACAAAGCGTGCAATCGCTGTCCGCCGGACAGATCGTCACCGAAACCTTTGCTTATCAAGCCAGTGATGGCCTTGTCAGCACACCGTCCACGCTGACTGTCACCATCACGGGAACCAACGATGCGCCAGTGACGGTAGCAGATACTGCCGTCGTACAAGAAGACATCTCAATTACCGCAACCGGTAACGTCCTGTCTAACGATAGCGATGTGGATCAAGGTACTGTGCTCACGGTGGCAAATCCCGGACTTATATCGGGCAACTACGGCAGCTTGACGTTGGCTGCAGACGGTAGCTACACATATAATGTGAACAACACTTCTGCTGCGGTTCAGTCGCTGGGACGCACAGCGCAAGTGACTGAGCATTTCGCTTATACAGTGACGGATGGCTTCGTCGGCGTTTCTTCGTCGCTGGATGTGTATCTGAATGGGACGAACGATGCACCTATTCTGGTCGCACCGTTGGCCGATCAGGATTTCACGTTCAATAAATCTTTCTCCTGGCAGATGCCTTCCGGGAGCTTCGCTGACATCGATCAGGGAGATACGCTCGACTACTTGGCAACACTGGCTGATGGCACGCTGCTGCCGGGCTGGCTCAAATTCGACCCTGTCACCCAGACTTTCTCTGGAATGGCGCCGAAGATGGTCGGCTATGTGGACATCCAGGTGACCGCGACAGACAGGGTAGCCGCCACTGGCAGTACTGACGGGAGTCTTTCTGCCTCAGATATCTTCCGCATTTCGTTCAGCCATGGCAACGAAGGGGTGGGTAACGGTCAGGACGCTGCTCCGCCAGGCCAGGCCACCAATTTTAACGATGGCACGGGTACCTCTCCGGGCAACCCCGGCGCACATGGTCTTCATAGCGATTCAGGTAATAATACCTTGACCGATACATCGGGCAACAACCTGTTCGATGGCGGAGCAGAGACAGACAATCTGACCGGTGGAGCAGGCAATGAACTCTTCATCTGCGGCACCGGCAACGACACCATCACCACCGGTACGGGCGCGGATATCATCGCCTTCAACCAGGGCGACGGGAAGGACATCGTGGTAGCTCCTTCGACAGGCTCAGGACAGGCCGGAACTGCGGACAACACCCTCTCGCTGGGCGGCGGCATCAACTACCAAAGCCTCGCGATGAGCAAATCCGGCAACGACCTGATACTGGCCACCGGCAACAGCGACCAGATTACCCTGCAAAACTGGTACAGCGGCACTACCAACCACAGCATCGCCAACCTGCAACTGGTGCTGGATGCCGGCACCTACAACGCCAGCTCCACCGACCCGCTCCTCAACCAGCAGGTGCAGGATTTCGATTTCGCTCTCTTGGCGCAAAACTTCGATCAGGCGCTGGCAGCCAACCCCAGCTTGACCGCATGGAGCATGACCGACCTCCTGCTGAGCGCGCATCTGGCGGGCAGCGACACTGCGGCGCTGGGCGGCGACCTGGCCTACCAGTACAACCTGAACGGCAGTCTTGCAGGCATCGGCCTGGCCTCCGCACAGACGGTGATCAACGACGCCAGCTTCGGCGTGTCGGCCCAACAGCTTCATTCGCTGGCGGGGTTGCAGACCGGCACGGCGCGCCTGGGTTAAGCGATGCCAGAAAAAGTGATGGCAGCGAAATCATCCCTCCTCTCCCCCGAGGCGCTGGACTTCGCCCCCGGGTTGCTGTCTATCCAGGAAAGCCCTCCGGCGCGGCTGCCGCGTGCGGTGATGTATACGGTGGGCGTGCTGTTCATCATCCTGCTGCTGTGGGCGTTCTTCGGCAAACTGGATATCATCGCCAGCGCCGAAGGCCGCCTGGTGCCCGAGACCTACATCAAGATCGTCCAGCCATCGGATGCCGGTATTGTGCAGGAGATACTGGTCAAGGAAGGCGAGCAGGTGCAGCAGGGACAGGTGCTGATGCGCATGGACACCCGGCTTGCCGAAGCGGATGCGAAGACCATCGGCAACGATCTTGCGCTGCGGTCTTTGCAATTGCGCCGCATCGATGCGGAGCTGGCAGGTACAGCATTAGTCAGGAAGCGCGATGACCCGAACGATCTCTTTCGTCAGATTGAATCCCAGTACCGCGACCGGCGGCTATCCTACACCGACGCACTGGAGCAGGCGCAGGAGGCATTGAACAAGTCGCAGCACGAATATGACTCGGCGCGGGAAGTGTTGACCAAGCTGCAGCAGATCACCCCCATCCTCAAGCAGCAGGCCGACTCCTACGCGGACATGGGCAAGGATGGCTACGTCCCGCAAATGACTGTGCTGGACAAACAGCGTGATTATCTGGAAAAGTCGCAGGACCTGCGCGCACAGCAATCGACCGTCGCCAGCCTCGAGGCCGCAGTTAATCAGGCCAGGAAACAGATTGACCAGATCACCTCGAAGTACCGCAGCGACTTGCAGAACGAGCGGGTGGAAGCCGAAGGGCAGCACCGCAAACTGGAGCAGGACTGGCTCAAGCAGGAACACAAGTCGGGGCTGCTGGAACTGAAAGCACCACAGTCCGGCATCGTGAAAGACATCGCAACTCACACTATCGGCACGGTGGTCTCGCCCGGTACGGTGCTGCTGTCTATCGTCCCGGAGAACGAGCCGCTGGTGGCGGAGATCATGATCAAGAACGATGATGTCGGGTTCGTGTATCCCCAGCAGAAGGTCAAAGTGAAGCTGGCAGCCTACCCGTTCGCGGAATACGGCATGCTGGAGGGCGTGGTGACCCGCATCCAGGCGGACAGCGACAGCGATACACAAACCAGGGATCAACCCCAATCAAAGGACAAGCAACAATTCGCGCCGCCATCGGTCTACAAGGCCATCATCTCGCTGAGCAGCCAGGTACTTGAAGCGGAAGGCAAGAAGCTGAAACTGGTGCCCGGCATGCAAGTCGTGGCCGAGATCAACCAGGGAGACCGCACCGTGATGAAATACCTGCTTTCCCCGGTGAGCAAGACCCTGAGTGAAAGCGGGCATGAAAGGTAAGAATGATAGATTGCTTTGCCTTTTGGAGTGCGCAGACATGTCTGATGGAACAACTAGCCATTCGACTAGGCTGTCAAAAGACGACAGCCAAGTCGCTGGTTATGCGCTTTGAGAAAGCGGCGACACGTATACCCGCAAGGGGTACGCCGTGGTTGTATGGGGCTGAAGCCCCGACAACACACGCAGGCCGCACTCTACGTTGCATAGTTGGCATGTTGTCTCTATTGGCCGTCATCAGCCTGTCGGCGCGCGGAGAAAATCTGCTGGAAATCTACCGGTTGGCCCAAGGCAATGACCCGACCTTTGAAGCGGCACGCCACGCGTTCGAAGCCGCCCGGGAAAAGATTCCACAGGCAAAGGCAGGCCTTTTGCCTGCGCTGAACCTTAATGGAAATGACAATTCCACACGTTCATCTTCCAGTTTTAGCGGTGCACCCTATGTCAACCAGGACGTGCATGCCTGGACCTGGACGCTGCAATTGACCCAGCCCCTGATCCGTATGCAGAACGTCTACGCATACAAGGAGTCGGAGTCGCTGGTGGAACAGGCGCGCGCGCAATACAGCCAGGCCGAACAGGATTTGATCCTGCGGGTGACGCAGGCCTATTTCGACGTGCTGGTTGCGCAGGAAAGCATCGAGGTCGCCGATGCGCAGGTCAAGGCGACGGGGGAGCAACTGGCACTGGCTCAACGCGGATTCGGGGCTGGTACGAATGCCATCACGGATGTCCACGAAGCAAAATCCCGATCCGATCTTGCCCGCGCGCAGCGCATCGCCGCACAGAATGAACTGGAAGCCAAACACGCCGAACTGGAAAAGGTGGTGGGGCAGCCGTCCAGTACGCTGGCGGGTCTTCGGCCTGCTCTCGTCGTGCCCAGGCCGCAACCCGACGATGTCCGGGCCTGGGCGGATCAGGCACGGGATAACAATCCTGCCGTGCTGGCGCCGTATGCGGCAGTCAAGGCGGCCGAGGCGGAAGTCAGCAGGAACCGCGCGGAACATGCACCGACCCTGGATCTGGTGGCTTCTTCCGGCAAGAATTATTCATCCGGGAACGCGAGCACGCCGTTCAATTTCGATACTCGTGCCAGAACCAGCCAGGCCGGACTGCAATTGACCATACCGCTCTATGCGGGCGGCACGACCAACTCGCACGTGACCGAGGCGATCGCCAGCAGGAACAGGGCGGCGGCCGAACTGGAAGTGGCACGGCGCCAGTCCGCTACCGATGCCAAACAGGCTTACGGGGCCATCGTGAACGGCCTGGCCCAGATCGAAGCGCTGGAGTCGGCCGTCGAATCAAGCCAAAGCGCGGTCAACGGCAATCAGATCGGCTACAAGCTGGGCATACATATGAACATCGACGTGTTGAATGCCGAACAGCAGCTCTACACGGCCCAGCGGGATTTGTTGAAAGCGCGCTACGACACGTTATTTCAGGGGTTCAAGCTCAAGGCGGCAGCGGGCGTATTGACCGAGTCCGATGTGCTGGAGGTCAACGGCTTGCTGGCGTATGGGAAATGAAGGTTTGCTGACTATGGAAACGCCCCAACGGTGCGGAGCTATTGCCCGGTGTGGCCAAACAAGCCACACAAAACGGTTCGGGGAAAATTGGGGTTGAGCAATAACCCCGTTAAAGGGTAGAATGCCGCACTTTTTTCAGGAGAGCAGAACCAATGGCAATTACCGCCGCGCAAAAAGCGCAAATCGTAACCGACTTTCAACGCGCCAAGAGCGATACCGGTTCCCCCGAAGTACAAGTGGCTTTGATCACTGCACGCATCGCTTATCTGACCGAGCATTTCAAAGACAACGTGAAAGATCACCATTCCCGTCGCGGTCTGCTGCGCCTGGTAAGCCGCCGCCGCAAGTTGCTCGATTATCTCAAGGGCAAGGATGATGCGGGCTACCGCGCGTTGATTCAACGCCTGGAAATTCGCAAGTAACAGTTTGCATCCAGCGGGTCGCATAGGCGACCCGTGTTGTTTTGTCCGGTCAATTTTATTTGGTCACAACGTATGCCGCGATTGCGCGTCATGCCATGCACAGAGAGGTCTATCTTGAGTCACTATAAAAAAACAATCGCTTACGGCAACCATCAGCTCACGCTGGAGACCGGTGAAATCGCTCGCCAAGCCAGCGGCGCGGTGATGGTCAGTCTGGATGATACCGTGGTGCTGGTCACCGTGGTCGGCAGAAAAGATGCCAAGCCGGAGCAGGATTTTTTCCCGCTCACTGTGGATTATCAGGAAAGAACTTACGCTGCGGGCAGGATCCCCGGCGGTTTTTTCAAGCGCGAAGGCCGTCCCAGCGAAAAAGAAATCCTTACTTCTCGCCTGATCGATCGCCCGTTGCGCCCGCTGTTCCCGGAAAGTTTTTACAACGAAGTGCAGATTGTCGCGACGGTGATGTCTTCCGATGAAGAGATCGATTCCGATATTCCGGCGATGATAGGCGCGTCTGCCGCGCTGGCTTTGTCCGGTATCCCGTTCGACGGCCCTGTAGGCGCGGCACGCGTGGGTTATGCCAATGGCCAGTATCTGCTCAACCCGACCGCCACCGAACTGCTGACTTCGCAATTGGATCTGGTGGTCGCCGGTACCGAGCGCGCCGTGCAGATGGTGGAATCCGAAGCGCAGCAGTTGTCGGAAGAAATCATGCTGGGCGCGGTGATGTTCGGCCACGAGCAGATGCAAGTCGTGATTCAGGCGATCAATGAAATGGCCGATGCGGTGGGTGCCGATGCATGGGAGTGGACTGCCCCAGCCAAGGATGAAGCCCTGATTGCGCAGATTTCCAGTCTCGCCGAGGCCGAACTGGGCAAGGCGTATGCGATCCGCTCCAAGCAGGCTCGTACTGTTGCGGTCGATGCGTTACGCGACAAGGTGATGGCGGTCATGCCGGCTGAAGTGCTTGCCATTCATAAGAACCACATTAATGATTTGTTCAGCGCGCTGGAAGCCAAGATCGTGCGCGGACAGATTCTGGGCGGGGAGCCGCGTATCGATGGTCGCGACACGCGCACTGTGCGTCCGATCACGATACGCAACGGCGTATTGCCGCGCACCCACGGTTCAACCCTGTTCACCCGCGGCGAAACACAGGCTATCGTCGTGGCGACTTTGGGCAGTATGCGCGATTCCCAGAAAATCGACGCGCTGCAAGGCGAATACACCGACCGTTTCATGCTGCATTACAACTTCCCGCCGTATGCCACCGGTGAAACAGGCCGCGTGGGCACGCCCAAGCGCCGCGAAATCGGTCATGGCCGTTTGGCCAAGCGCGCGCTGGTTGCGGTGTTGCCCAGCGAAGAAGATTTCGGCTATGCGATGCGCGTGGTATCGGAAATCACCGAATCCAATGGCTCCAGCTCGATGGCTTCGGTGTGCGGCGGTTGCTTGTCGTTGCTGGATGCGGGTGTGCCGCTCAAGGCGCATGTGGCGGGCATTGCCATGGGTCTGATCAAGGAAGGCAACCGCTTTGCGGTGCTGACCGATATTCTCGGCGATGAAGATCACCTGGGCGATATGGACTTCAAGGTTGCCGGAACTGAAACCGGCGTTACCGCTTTGCAGATGGACATCAAGATCAACGGCATCACTCGCGAAATCATGCAGGCTGCGCTGACCCAGGCCCGCGAAGGCCGTATGCACATTCTCGGCCTGATGAAGCAAGCCATGCCCAATGCGCGTACCGAAGTTTCCGAATTTGCGCCGCGCATGATCAAGATGAAAATCAATCCGGAAAAAATCCGCGACGTGATCGGCAAGGGCGGCGCGGTGATCCGTGCCTTGACCGAAGAGACCGGCACCACGATCGACATCGATGACACCGGCAACATCACCATCTCCTGCGTGAGCGGCGAAGCGGGCGAATTGGCCAGGAAGCGCATCGAAGACATCGTGGCAGACGTGGAAGTGGGCAAGATTTACGAAGGTCCGGTGGTCAAGCTGCTCGACTTTGGCGCATTGGTGAATGTGCTGCCTGGCAAGGACGGCCTGTTGCATATTTCCCAGATTGCCCACGAACGGGTCGTCAGCGTGGCAGACCACCTCAAGGAAGGCCAGATCGTGCGTGTGAAAGTGCTGGAAGTGGACGACAAGGGTCGTATGAAGCTGAGCATGAAAGCGTTGTTGGCTGCGCCGCAAACGGTCCCCGCCGCCGAGTAATTTGTTTGTTTAATAAAAAAGCCCCGCCAAAACTGGCGGGGCTTTTTTGCGTTGCAAACAATTATTTTCGTAGGTTGCGTTTACGCACCATAACCAATGACTTGGCTGTCATTTTTGGACAGCCCAGTCAGATGGCTATAACCAACCACTTGGCAACCGTCTTCTGGTTGCTTGGTGAGATGGCTAGTTGTTTTATCAGTAGCTTCATCAGTTGGCGATGGTGCGTGAATGCACCCTACATTAATTCTGTTTCTATTGCGAATTGGAATTACTTGGCGACCTGCTTTTGGCTACGACATAACCTGAAGGTTAGTCTGCGCCGAAAGCAAGTAGCAAAATTTTATTTCGCTACTTGCTTTTCCCGTATCTCGTCCAGAGTCTTGCAGTCGATACACAAAGTGGCGGTAGGCCTTGCTTCGAGCCGGTTCAAGCCGATCTCGACACCGCAATTATCGCAGTAGCCATATTCACCCGCATCGATCTTGGCGAGCATTTCATTGATTTTCTTGATCAGCTTGCGTTCGCGGTCGCGGTTGCGCAGCTCCAGTCCCATGTCCGATTCCTGCGTGGCGCGGTCATTCGGGTCGGCGAATACCGTTGCCTCGTCCTGCATGGTGTGTACGGTGCGATCGATATCCTTGCCCAGACCAGCCTTGATGTCGTTCATGATCTGGCGGAAATGGTCGAGTTGCTTGGGGTTCATGTAGGCCTCGCCCTTCTTGGCTTTGTAAGGGGCGACGGGTTTGTGTGGCTGTACCGGCATTGCACTTCTCCAACGGGATAAAAATTAAAGTCCGCCTTAATACCAGAAAGCGGCTGGTTGGGCAACTAAATTAACTTTTCCCAAGCAGCAGAAACAGGCTCGGACGTTTGTTCAGTTGCGGGGCAGGCTGCGATTTCCACTGCGCGATGGAGCGCGTCTGGATCTGTTCGCCGGGCAAAGTGATGTCGGTGGCGACGCACAGCAGCGTTTCCGGGCGGCACTGGGCGAGCAGGGCACTGAACATCCTGTCGTTGCGGTATGGGGTTTCGATGAACAGTTGGGTTTGCTTGCGTTTTGCGGATTCTGTCTCCAGCGTTGTGATCGCCCTGTTTCTTTCCGCTTCTGCTATGGGCAGGTAACCGTGAAAGGCGAAGCACTGTCCATTCAGGCCGGAAGCCATCAACGCCAGCAAAATAGAGGATGGACCGACCAGCGGCACGACCCGGATGCCGTTGCGGTGCGCCAGATTCACCAAATCCGCACCCGGGTCGGCGATGCCCGGGCAACCTGCTTCGGAAATGATGCCGACATCATGTCCGGCCAGCAGCGGGGCCAGCAGTTCAGGCAATTCGTTAGCGGCGGTGTGTTCGTTTAGCGTGGCGAAGTGCAAAGACCGGATAGGGTGTTCGGGTTTGAGTGCGGCAAGAAACTGTCGCGCGGTCTTGGGTTGTTCCACGACGAAATGACTTAATTTGCGCGCCACGGCTATGGCGTGCTGCGGCAAGACCTGATCCGGAGGGGTGTCGCCCAGCGTGCAGGGAATCAGGTAGAGCGTGCCCGGCCTGGCCGCCATGATCAGAACAGCCGCACGTTTTCGCGGCGCAGCATTTGAATCAACAAAATCAGCGGCAGGCCGATCAGCGCGTTCGGGTCGTCGCCGGTCATTTTGCCGATCAACGCGATACCCAGGCCTTCCGATTTTGCACTGCCGGCGCAGTGATAGGGCTGTTCCTTGCGCAAATAGCCTTCGATCTCTTCATCGCCGAGGTCGCGCAGGGTGACGTGATTTTCCGCAACTTCGGTTTGCATATTGCCGGTCTTGCTGTTCAACAGCGTCAGCGCGGTATAGAAGCAGGTGGTCTTGCCGCGCATGGCGCGGAGTTGCTTGACCGCATTGTCGTGGGTGAGCGGTTTGCCGAGCTGCTGGTCCTCCAGCAGCGCGACTTGATCTGAACCGATGATAAGAGCGTCGGGATAATTGCCGGCCAAGGCACGGGCTTTTTCCTGCGCGAGGCGCATTGAGGTGGCGCGCGCGGATTCATTCGGAAAGGGCGTTTCGTCCACATTCGGTGCGGCGGTCTCAAATGGGAGCTGTAGCCGTTTGAGAAGTTCGCGGCGGTAAATGGAACTGGAAGCGAGGACAAGCAACTGGGAATTCAACGATATTCCTTAGGATTTTTGCCATGACTTTTGACACGGAGCGGCGAAAAATATATCATGCGCGCCTCATGTATGCACGGCCTTTCATCGATAGCTTGGATTTTGCCAGAAATGGCCGGGTAATTAGCGGTGAAGTGCAGATTGCCGAACTGCCCCGTTTGCTGGATATACTGGAAAATCCGCAGGGAGTTTTGCATTACACGGTGCAAGGCGGTGTGGATAAACAAGGCGTACACTTTCTGGATGTGGTCGTGGTTGGCGTATGCCGGTTGCGTTGCCAGCGTTGTCTGAATGGCCTGGATTATCCGGTGCGGCTTGATACGCGCTTGTTGTTGCGCGATCAGTTGAGTCTGGACGCGCTGGATGATGATGATGAAGAGTTCGATAGCATCCTGGCGGATGCGCACTTGAATGTGCCGGATCTGCTGGAAGAAGAAATCTTGTTAAGTCTGCCAATTGCGCCCAAACATGAGTTGGGTGCTTGTCAGATGGCAGATGGCGGGAATGCTCACAGGGATGAAAAAAATCCTTTTGCGGTTTTGGCGAAATTGAAGCGTAATTAAACAGTTTTTTAGGAGTAGTTATCATGGCAGTTCAGCAGAATAAAAAGTCCCCATCCAAGCGCGGCATGCACCGCGCCCATGATTTTTTGACCGGCCCGGCGACAGCGATCGAGCCAACCACGGGAGAGACCCATTTGCGCCACCACATCAGCCCTACCGGATTTTACCGCGGCAAGAAGGTAGTCAAGACCAAGGGCGAATAAACCTTCAAGCAGCGCAGCCGATCATTGAGGTCGGCTGCGTTTTCTTTTCTGTTAGCCTTGCCGAGGATCGCTTAGTGGATGTCACATTAGCCATAGATGCGATGGGAGGCGACCACGGCACGACGGTCACCATCCCTGCCGCAGTTGAGTATCTGAAGCAGTTTTCCGACGATACCATCATTCTGGTGGGTATCCACGATGCCATTGAAACCGAGTTGCGCGTCCTGGGTGTGCAAACAGGGGTGCATTTGCGCATTCATCCCGCCAGCGAAGTGGTGGGCATGGACGAACAACCGCAATCCGCATTGCGTGGCAAGAAGGATTCCTCGATGCGCGTCAGCATCGATCTGGTCAAAAACGGTGAAGCCCTGGCCTGCGTCAGCGCAGGCAATACCGGCGCGCTGATGGCGACGGCACGCTATGTGCTGAAAACCATCCCCGGCATAGACCGCCCCGCGATTGCGTCCTATTTGCCGACCAAAAACGGCCAGGTCTGCATGCTCGACCTGGGCGCCAACACCGATTGCAGCGCCGGACACCTGCTGCAATTCGCCCTGATGGGCGCCACGCTGGTTACGGCGCTGGAACACAAACCCAATCCCAGCGTTGGCCTGTTGAATATCGGCAGCGAAGACATCAAAGGCAACGAAGCGGTCAAGCAAGCCGCAGAGTTGCTGCGCGCAAGCGACCTGAATTTCTACGGTAATGTCGAAGGCAACGACATATTCAAAGGCACTACCGACGTGGTGGTGTGCGATGGTTTCGTCGGAAACGTGGCATTGAAAACCACCGAAGGACTGGTGCAGATGCTGGGCGGTTTCCTGCGCGAAGAATTTGGCCGGAACGTATTTTCCAGGCTGGCCGCGCTGGTGGCGATGCCAGTGCTCAATGCATTCAAGCGCAGGGTGGATCATCGCCGCTACAACGGCGCGAGCCTGCTCGGTTTGAAGGGTATCGTGGTGAAGAGCCACGGTTCGGCGGATGTTTTCGCCTTCCGCTGCGCCATCGAACGCGCCGCCGAAGAAGCGCGCGGCGGCATGTTGCAGCACATCAGCGAGCACATTGAGAAATGGCATCATTCAAATCAGCAAAAAGCAGCGGAGGTTTCCTGATGTACTCAAAAATCATCGGCACCGGAAGTTATCTGCCAGCAAAAATATTGACCAATTTCGATCTTGAAAAAATCGTCAAAACCTCGCACGACTGGATCGTCTCGCGCAGCGGCATCCATGAGCGGCATATCGCGGCAGACAACGAACTGACCAGCGATCTCGCTTTGCATGCCAGTCTCCAGGCCATTGAGGCAGCAGGTATCGGCGTGGAAGAGATCGACATCGTGATCGTCGCGACCACCTCGCCGGATCAGATCTTTCCCAGCACTGCCTGCATCCTGCAAGACAAACTCGGCATCAGGAATCGCTGCGCCGCATTCGACATGCAGGCGGTATGCGGCGGCTTCGTCTATGCGATGAATACTGCCGATTTGTATATACGCAGCGGGCAAGCCAGGACGGCGTTAGTGGTCGGTGCGGAAGTGCTGTCGCGCATTCTGGACTGGAACGATCGCACCACTTGCGTATTATTCGGCGACGGGGCTGGTGCGGTAGTGTTGCGGGCTTCCGAAACGCCCGGCATCGTCGCCAGCAAGCTGCACGCCGATGGCAGCCATCGCGGCATGTTGAAGGCCGACGGCAATATTCGCAATGGTATAGTGCAAGGTGATCCATTCATCAAGATGGAAGGCCAGGCGGTTTTTAAATTTGCCGTCAAAGTGCTGAGCGAAGTGGTCGAAGAAGTGCTCGAAGAAAACCACCTGCAAGGTTCCGCTATCGATTGGCTGGTGCCGCATCAGGCCAACATCCGCATCATGGAAGCGACCGCCAGGAAGCTTGGCTTGAGCATGGATAAGGTGATCGTCACTGTCGCCACTCACGGCAACACCTCGGCGGCCTCGATTCCTTTGGCATTGGATACGGCGGTGCGCGACGGTCGCATCAAGGCGGGGCAAAATATTCTGCTGGAAGCTGTGGGTGGCGGGTTTACCTGGGGCGCGGTGCTGATACGCTGGTGAGACAGCTTGTAGCTGGTAGCTGGTAGCTTGTAGCTGGTAGCTAGTAGCTAGTAGCTAGTAGCTAGTAGCTAGTAGCAAAATCCGTTTGGCTACCCGCTACAGGCTACCAGCTACAAGCTCAATAAAGGTTCTAACATGACCAAATTCGCTTTCGTATTTCCCGGCCAGGGTTCGCAATCGCGCGGCATGATGAACGGCTATGCCGATTTCCCTGCTGTGCGCAATACTTTTGCCGAAGCATCCGATGTGTTGGGACAAAACTTGTGGCATCTGGTCGCCGAAGGCAGCGATGCCGATCTGAACGCTACCGTGAACACCCAGCCCATCATGCTGACCGCAGGCGTGGCGGTATATCGCGCCTGGCAGGCGCAGGGCGGCGCGGCTCCATCCATCATGGCCGGGCACAGCCTGGGCGAATATACCGCGCTGGTCGCCGCCGGAGCGTTGCGTTTTGCCGATGCGTTGGCGCTGGTGCGCTATCGTGCGCAATGCATGCAGCAGGCCGTGCCGGAAGGTGTGGGCGGCATCGCCGCGATCCTCGGTCTGGATGACGATGCGGTGCGCGCCGTGTGTACCGAGGGCGCGCAGGGCGAAGTGCTGGAAGCGGTGAATTACAACTCCCCCGGTCAAGTGGTGATCGCCGGGAATCGCGCCGCAGTCGAGCGAGGCATGGAGCTGGCCAGGGCCAGGGGCGCAAAGCGCGCTATCATGCTGCCGATGAGTGTGCCGTCGCATTGCAGTTTGTTGAAGGGCGCGGCGCAACAATTGCGCGACTACTTGGGCAATGTCGCAGTGCAGGCTCCAGCCATTCCGGTGCTGCACAATGCCGATGTAAAAAGTTATTCGGAAGGCGCGTCGATCAGGGACGCACTGGTGCGCCAGTTGTATTCGCCGGTGCGATGGGTGGAAACCGTGCTGGAATTCGGCAAGCAGGGCATCACCCACAATGTGGAATGCGCGCCGGGCAAAGTGCTGGCGGGGCTGAACAAACGCATCACCACCGGCCAGCAAGCCCTGGCCATCAACGACGGCGCGGCACTGGCGCTGGCTTTGACCACACTCGCATAAGGAGCCTTACATGATACTGCAAGGACAGATCGCATTGGTGACCGGAGCCAGTCGCGGCATCGGCCAGGCCATCGCGCTGGAACTGGGCAAGCAGGGCGCGACCGTGATCGGCACGGCCACCAGCGCCACGGGCGCGCAAGCGATCGGCGCATATCTGGACGCGGCGGGCATCAAGGGTGCAGGCATGGCGCTGAACGTCAACGACGCGGCACAAACCGGGCAAGTTCTGGCCGAGCTGCGCAGGCAATTCGGTGAAATCTCGATACTGGTGAACAACGCCGGCATCACCCGCGACAATTTGCTGGCACGCATGACCGACGAAGAGTGGGACGACGTGCTGGCGACCAATCTCAAATCGGTGTTCCGTCTCTGCCGCGCCGTGCTGCGCGCGATGATGAAGGCCAGGGGCGGGCGCATCATCAGCATCTCCTCGGTGGTCGGCAGCATGGGCAACGCCGGACAGGCCAACTATGCCGCTTCCAAGGCGGGCATGATCGGCTTCACCAAGTCCCTCGCCCAGGAAATCGGCAGCCGCAACATTACCGTGAACTGTGTCGCCCCCGGATTTATCGATACCGACATGACTCATGCGCTGGGTGAAGAACAGCGCGCCAAGCTGGTCGAACACGTACCGTTGAAACGTCTCGGCCAACCCGCTGATATCGCAGCAGCAGTCGCCTTTCTTGCCAGTCCTGGCGCGGCCTACATCACTGGTGTCACGCTGCATGTGAACGGCGGAATGTATATGGAGTAGAATGATCGCCGGGGTTTGGTGGTGTTTGCGAACTAAATTTGGTGGGTGTTTATTCCATTTCTCAATGGAGGATTTATGGCACTAATGGATTGGCTCAAGAAACGGTTGGCTGGTGATGAGAAAGCTGAACTCACTTTAAGCCCTGAGGAAAGTTCGCTCTCAGGGCTGAATCTTGCCCAGGTTATTGACGCGCATATGGCCTGGAAAAGCAGGCTGCAAAGTACTTTGCTTGGCACAAGCACCGAACAGCTTGAAGTCGCTGTCGTGGCGCGAGACAATCTCTGTGTTTTGGGGAAATGGCTGTATGGGGTAGGCAAACAACAATTTAGCCATCTTCCTGAGTATGAGGCCTTACGCAAAACACATGCGGATTTTCATTTATGCGCGGGCGAAGTGCTTATTGAGTTTCATAATGGCAAAATCGATACGGCAACAAGCTTGCTTAAGGGGAAATTTCGCAACCTGTCAGATATGATACAACTCGGTTTGGTCAGGTTATTTGCAGCGGCGAAGAAATAGAGGTGTCAGGCCAGGCGCGGATGGGGCCTCCGCCTTTGATACCTCTGGAGTTTCGGAATAGGATTGCGGAGTCCAGAGCGGTCCGTGCAAGAATATTCCGCATTTCATGGCGCTTCATGCGGACTGCTTGTTGGGGCGACAAGCGCTAAATCTTTTGGAGAAGCTATGCTGAAATTTGATTTCTCCGTGAAGACACGGGATGGGCAAAAAGTCGAGAGCGTCCTGATTCAAGGCAAGGATTTGCCGGATGCGGAACGCAAACTGCGCCAGATGTACCATCATTGCGAAGTGACGCACTGCAAGACAATCAGCTCCGACAAGGCGCTTTGTCAGTCGGCGGATATTGAGGAAGTGTTGTCGCTGATTACCAGAAATAACTGAGAATCTGGCAGCGGCAAGCGCTGCTGCATCTTTCCCGAGTTCCGCTGAGTTCCGGGTGCTATTCGATAAAACCGTCAGCCATTAACTCGTCCAGTAGTGCATCATAGTCATGCGCGCCGCGACTCTCGGGAGCGTGCTCGAAGATCGTTTTGTGCAATGCCGGACTTTCCGCCAGACTGACATTTTCCGAAATGACTGTCCGGCAAACATCCGCACCGAATTCTGCTTGCGCCATATTCAAAATGATTTTTGCCATACTCCGCCGAGAGTCAAAACGGGTGAGCAGATAACGGCGATTTACCCGGCGCTTCAGGACTTGCTCGAGAGCTTTAAGGGTTTTTACGATCTGGAAGGCGCCATTAATTGACAGGTAATCGGCCGAAATCGGAACGATGACAGCATCGCAGGCGAATATCGCATTCAGGGAAAGGACGCCAACCAGCGGGCTGCAGTCGATTATCCAGGATGTATTTCCGGATTTCGATTTTTCCGCCTGCAAACTTGTGTTCAACTTGTTAATTGCGTTGTAACCCTTGCCGTACAGCGCGTCCACCTTGGACAGTTCGACGTGTGAAGGAATGACATTGATCCCGCTTGGTGACTCGCGTATCAGTTCGCGCAACGGGCGATTGCGCTGAAACAGGCTGTAAATACTGTCATCACCGGAACGGGCGGTAATGCAGGTAATGGAACTGAATTGCGCCTGAGGGTCAAGGTCGATGCCAACGGGCTGGCGTCCACGACGCTCCAGCGCGGCGGCCAGATTAAGAACCGTGGTGGTTTTTCCAACCCCGCCTTTCTGGTTAAATACAGCGACTATAGTCATAGTTCAGTGAGAGCCGGGCTTGATTTTCACATGGCAATTCAGGTTATTCTAGCAGACTGATCAGGCTATCCCGCCCTATGGATTTAAAACAAAGTAAAGGTACCTGTTATCATAGGGCACCTCAACCCGGAATCACATTAAAACAGGATTGCACATGGCCAAACCAAATTACACGTTCGAAAAACGCCAAAAAGAAATCGCCAAGAAAAAGAAACAGGAAGAAAAGCGACAACGAAAAATCGCGCCTCCTGGCGAGCAGCCGCAAAACAACCAACCCCAGCCGCCCGCAGATGAGGTGTCCAGCGCCTGATTCCTGTAATCGCCATCTTCAGCGAAAATGGGGAAATCCGGCCAGACGCCCCTTTGATAACTCTTCCGCACCGAATACAAGTTGTTTGGATTTTTTGGCAAATTTGATACAATGCCGCTGCTTTTTTGAACTTTAATCAGGGTATGGAGAATAAAGATGTCTATTGAACAACGTGTTAAAAAGATCGTTGCCGAGCAACTGGGTGTAAACGAATCTGAAGTCAAGAACGAATCTTCTTTTGTCAACGATTTGGGGGCAGACTCTTTGGATACCGTTGAACTGGTGATGGCTCTTGAAGAAGAGTTCGAATGCGACATTCCAGATGAAGATGCAGAAAAGATTACCAGCGTACAACAAGCCATAGACTACGTCCTGGCACATCAAAAGTAATCCACTTTTTATTCCGTTTGACCATCTTTTTTTTCTGCTTGTCCATCCTTTCTGTTTGGCGGAGTCAATTTGTCTAAACGCAGAGTCGTTATTACCGGGCTGGGCATCATATCCCCGGTCGGGATAGGGATGCCCGCGGTCTGGCGGAACATCGTCGCGGGGACATCCGGCATTACCAAAATCACCCGCTTTGATGCCGGCGCGATGGCGGCGCAGATCGCCGGCGAAGTGAAGGATTTCGATGTCACGCAATTTCTTTCTGCCAAGGATGCACGCCGCATGGACAGATTTATCCATTTCGGCCTGGTGGCGGGGATGGAGGCGTTCAAGGACTCCGGGCTGGAAGTCACCGAAAAAAATGCGGAACGCATCGGCGTGAACATCGGTTCCGGCATCGGCGGCCTGCCGATGATCGAGGACACGCACAAGGAGTTTCTGGCCGCCGGCCCGCGCAAAATCTCGCCGTTCTTTATTCCGGGCACCATCATCAACATGATTTCCGGCAACCTGTCCGTGATGTACGGATTAAAAGGCCCGAATCTGGCGATGGTTTCCGCCTGTACAACCGGCACGCATTGCATCGGCGAATCGGCGCGCATCATCGAGTATGGCGATGCGGATGCGATGATTGCCGGTGGTTCCGAGGCGACGATATGTGCGTTGGCGGTGGGCGGGTTTTCTTCTGCACGTGCGCTCAGCACGCGCAACGACGATCCGGCTACAGCCAGCCGTCCCTGGGACAAGGACAGGGATGGCTTTGTGATGAGCGAAGGAGCGGGCGTACTGGTGCTGGAAGAATACCAACACGCCAAGGCGCGCGGAGCCAGGATCTACGCGGAACTGGCCGGTTATGGCATGAGTGGCGACGCGTACCATATCACTTCACCGAACACGGATGGACCCAAGCGCAGCATGTTGAACGCGCTACGCAATGCGGGGCTGAATCCGCAAGATGTGCAGTACGTCAATGCGCACGGCACATCGACCCCGCTGGGCGACAAGAACGAAACCGAGGCGATCAAGCTGGCGTTCGGCGATCACGCCAAAAAGCTGGTGGTGAATTCCACCAAGTCGATGACCGGCCATCTGTTGGGCGGTGCGGGCGGGGTGGAGTCGGTATTTTGCGCATTGGCGGTACACCATCAAATTTCGCCGCCGACCATCAACATCTCCGAGCAGGATCCGGAATGTGATCTGGACTACTGCGCGAATGTTGCACGCGACATGAAGATCGACGTCGCGATGAACAATAATTTCGGCTTTGGTGGGACCAACGGCACGCTGGTGTTCCGCAAGGTCTGAAAAACTACTGATGAAACGACTAGCCATCTGACTAAATTGGCAAACTACGCCAACTAAGTCATTGGTAATGCGCTCGTCATAACTGCGTTGCTCAAGGGCTCAAAATGCTCATTTACTCGAATGTAAACTCTGCTTTTTGCGAGTTGGGCGGTGAAGGCAAGCCGCCCATCCCTGCCAAACCCGCTTCGCCCTTTCGCGCCTTGTTCTGCCATCGCTCGCTACGTTTTTCAATACTCTGTTAATTTTTTTCGCTACGATGCTGGTCAATGGCAAACAGGGCAATTTGATCAGCATACGTGATCGCGGTCTGCTTTACGGCGATGGGGTGTTCCGCACCCTGCGCGCCGCCCAGGGCAAGGCGCAACATTGGCTGCTGCACTATCAAAAACTCCTACACGACTGCGCCGCACTGGGCATTGCTTGCCCGGATGCCGGGTTGCTTTCCGATGAATTAAACAGCCTGCTCTCGCTGCACCCCAACGGTGTGGTTAAATTGATCGTCACACGCGGGGAGGGAACACGCGGCTATGCACCGCCAGGCTGTGCTGAAACCACGCATCTCTGGGATATTTCCCCGTTGCCCGGCTATCCGGCCGATTGGGCAATACAGGGAATCAAGATGCAACTATGCCAACTGCGCTTGAGCCAGCAGCCTCGCCTGGCTGGGATCAAGCATCTCAACCGGCTGGAAAACGTGCTGGCGGCTGCCGAATGGAACGATGCCGGGTTGCCCGAGTCAGGGATTGCAGAAGGCTTGCTGCTGGATGCCGATGGCAACGCCATCGAAGGTACACGCAGTAACATATTCTTGGTGTCTCAGGGCGAATTGATCACGCCGGATTTGTCGCGCAGCGGCGTGGCGGGAGTGCAGCGCGATCGTGTGACGGCTTGGGCGGCACAAAACAGAATGCCGCTGCAAGTGCGTGATGTCGGACTGGATGAGGTGTTGCATGCCGGTGAATTGTTCCTGGTGAACAGCATCATCGGCTTGTGGCCGGTACGCGAACTGGAACAACGCTGCTGGAGCGATTTCCCCATTGCCGCGCAAATTCGCCACAGCCTTGAAGGAGCAGGCGCATGACCCGGAAAAAAGCTGCGCCTGCGCCAGATTCCAAGGGTGTGAGAAGGATATTCACCCTGTTGATTATTCTTGTGTTGCTCGCCACGGCTGGGCTGGGCTATTACGTCAACCGCCCGCTGTCGCTGCCAGCCACACCGTTTGCATTCGACTTGAAGCCGGGCAGCAGCTTGAAGAGCGCTGCGCGGGATTTGCAGCAGGCGGGACTGCTGGAACAGGACTGGCCATTCGTCTTGATGGCGAGGTTATTGGGTAAATCAACGCAACTCAAGGCGGGCAATTACGCTCTGGAGCACCCGGTTTCGCTGCTTGAGCTGCTGAGAATCATCGGCAAAGGCGAGGTCAGTCAGCGGCAGGTGAGCGTGATCGAAGGCTGGACATTTAAACAATTACGCGCAGCGCTGAATGCCAGCCCTGATATTGCCCATGCCACGGCGAACCTGACCGACGGAGAAATTTTGCAGCGTATCGGCGCGACTGAAAATCATCCCGAGGGTTTGTTTTTCCCCGATACCTATTACTTCGCTGCGGGCAGCAGCGATCTTTGGATATTCAAGCGCGCCTATCAGACCATGCAAAAACATTTGCAGCAAACGTGGCTTGCGCGCGCGCCCGATTTACCCTTGCAGACCCCTTACCAGGCCTTGATCCTGGCGTCCATCGTCGAGAAAGAAACCGGCACTCCGGGCGACCGGAGTATGATTGCCGGCGTGTTCGTGAACCGCTTGCGCAAGGGCATGTTGCTGCAAACCGATCCCACCGTGATTTATGGCATGGGCGACAGGTTCGACGGCAACCTGCGCAAGCGCGACTTGCTCAAGGACACTGCCTACAATACATACACGCGCCGCGGGCTGACACCCACGCCGATTTCTTTGCCGGGCGTGGCCGCTTTGCAGGCTGCCATGCACCCGGCACAGACCGACGCGTTATATTTCGTGTCGCGCGGCGATGGCAGCTCGCAATTTTCCAGCACTTTGGGCGCGCATAACCGCGCGGTGGACCGATACCAGAAATGAAGAGAGGCAGTCGTTAGTCGCTAGACGTTAGTTGTCAGTTAAAACAAAAATCCGCACAGCGGACAACACTAACTAACGACTAACAGTTTGTTGAATTTATCGGTATTTGAAAATGTAGAAATTCTTTGACCTCTCAGGAAGCTCTACAATCGATTTTTAGATCACTGGGAGGGGTAAAGTGACCCCAGAAATTCACTGTTTTTCAGCAGCTATTGAGAATTTCAACAGACTGCTAATTCCATTTCTATATCAAACGTGCATTTTTGTAGGGTGAGTTCTGCCCGCAGATTATAGCTGTCGGGCGAAGCCAGACCTGCGAATTATTTTCCCATTGAAGTAGAAATGGAATAACGACTAACGACTATCGACTAATAAAAATGAGCAAATTTATAACTTTTGAAGGTATGGATGGTGCGGGCAAGAGCACCCATCTGGCGTGGTTTGCCGATGTGTTGCGGCAGCGCGGCCTCGATGTGGTGGTCACGCGTGAACCGGGCGGTACGCCGCTCGGCGAGCAATTGCGCGAAATATTATTGCGCCAATCGATGGGCATCGGCACCGAGGCGCTGTTGATGTTTGCGGCACGTCTGGAGCATATCGAACAACTCATCAAGCCGGCATTGCGTGCCGGCAAATGGGTGGTTTCGGACCGTTTCAGCGATGCCAGCTTTGCCTATCAGGGCGGCGGCAGAGGCATGGATTGGGGGAAATTGCGTCAGCTTGAACAATGGGTGCATCCCGGTTTTCAGCCTGACCTGACGCTGTTTTTCGACGTCCCGGTCGAGGTCGCGCGGCAACGCCTGAGGATGTCTGATAGAGCAGGGGCAAACAATGTTACTCTGGATCGCTTCGAGCAGGAGCAGTCCGATTTCTTCGAGCGCGTGCGGGACGGATACCACAAACGAGTTCAGGAAAATCCGCAGCGATATGTTGTGATTGATGCGGCGCAGCCTCTGGATTTAGTTAAACATAAGCTTGAAGAAATTATCTTAATAATTTGATATGGAAGAAATTTATCCTTGGCAAAAAAACGATTGGGCGCGCTTGCGGGAGTTGCACAAGCGTCCGGCGCATGGCCTGTTGTTCAAGGGAAGCAAAGGCATAGGCAAGCTCGATCTGGCGATCAACTTCGCCCAAAGTCTGTTGTGCCAACAACCGGACGAGTCTGGTTTTGCTTGCGGGAAATGTCCTTCCTGCCACTGGTTCGAGCAAGATTCGCATCCGGATTTCCGATTCTTGCAACCGGAAGTATTGAGCCTGGATGGCGAAGAAACCGAATCCGGCAAAAAACCCGGCAAGCAGATTTCCGTAGATCAAATACGCGGCCTGGCTGACTTTATTGGCATGTCCGCGCATCAGGGCGGCAGGCGCGTGATCGTCATTCACCCTGCCGAGTCCATGAATGTCAATGCCGCGAATGCCTTGCTGAAAAATCTTGAGGAGCCGCCGCAGGGGCTGTTGTTCATCCTGGTGTCGCACAAACCGCAGCAATTGTTGCCGACCATACTGAGCCGTTGTTTGTCCTTCGCGTTGCCGGCTCCCGATGCCGAAAGTGCCACGCGCTGGCTGGCAGTGCAGGGCGTGAAAAATCCCGCCGAAGCCCTCGCAACTTCCGGTTTCGCGCCGCTGCAGGCCGTTCAACTGGATGAACAACTGGGCAGCGAAGAACGCGATAAATTGTTGCGCGCCGTACGCCAACCCGCCGCTCTGGATGTGTTCGCGCTGGCCGAGGCTCTGCAAAAAACCGAGCAGGTATTGGTCGTGCAGTGGCTGCAACAATGGTGTTACGACCTGAGCTCGATGAAGCTGGCAGGCAAGTTGCGCTATCACCCTGGCGAAGAAGCTGCCATCAGTAATCTGGTCGAACCTGTCACGCCGTTAAATCTGGCACGCCTGCAAAGACACCTGCAAACAGCGAAACGAGAAGCGCAACACACGCTCAATCCTAAATTGTTTTTCGAATCTTTATTGCTGGCCTATCGCCAACTGATGCTCGAATAATCGGAAACTCACATATGCCGTTTGTCGATTCCCACTGCCACATCAATTTCCCCGAGCTCGCCGCGAACATGGGCGATGTGCTGGCGCAAATGCGCCAAAACGAGGTCGTCGGCGCACTGTGCATTTCGGTCAATCTGGCGGATTTTCCGCAGGTACTGGCGCTCGCCGAACAATATCCGCACATCTATGCCTCGGTGGGGGTGCATCCCGATTACGAAGGCGTCGAAGAGCCTGATGTCGCCCGCCTGGTCGGGTTGGCCCAGCATCCCAGGGTCATCGCCATCGGCGAAACCGGCCTGGATTATTTCCGCCTCAAGGGCGATCTGGAGTGGCAACGCGCGCGTTTTCGCAACCATATCCGCGCCGCGCGCGCGAGCGGCAAGCCGCTCATCATTCACACCCGTGAAGCCGCAGCGGACACCCTGCGCATCATGGCGGAGGAAAACGCTGCCGAGCCGGGCGGGGTAATGCACTGTTTCACCGAAACATGGGAGGTGGCGGAAGCCGCGCTGGCCATGGGTTTTTACATCTCCTTTTCCGGCATCGTCACTTTCAAGAACGCCAGGCAACTCAAAGAAGTGGCCCGGCGTGTGCCGATGGAACGCATGTTGATCGAAACCGATGCGCCATATCTCGCTCCTGTGCCGCATCGAGGCAAGCTCAACCAACCGTCTTATGTGAAACATGTCGCCGAAGAAATCGCTCTGCTGCGCGGCATCAGCGTGGACGAAGCAGGGCGCAGCACCACGGAAAATTTTGAGCGTTTATTCAAATTGGGAAAATTATGCCAGTAACTGTTGATGGCAAAATTATTGACAGGAATTTGAATATCCCTATAATGCGCAACTCGTTTTGCGGGAGTAGCTCAGTTGGTAGAGCGTAACCTTGCCAAGGTTAAGGTCGAGAGTTCGAGACTCTTCTCCCGCTCCAATTCTGAGGGAAAGCATTCTGGCTTTCCCTCAATCATTTCATGCCGATGAAATGCAATATGGCGAGATAGCAAAATGGTTATGCAGCGGATTGCAAATCCGCCTATCCCGGTTCGATTCCGGGTCTCGCCTCCAAATGCCCGCCCGGGTGGTGAAATTGGTAGACACAACGGACTTAAAATCCGTCGCTTGGGTAAAACCAGCGTGCCGGTTCGATTCCGGCTCCGGGCACCATCAGTTAGTTTTTTACAATCCGATAAAGTCCACAAAACCCGCATGAATAAACGCTTGCGGGCTTTTTGTTGTCCAATGCGATGCAGTAACATCCCTTGCAATCCAGCGTTTTTTGCAGTAACTTATGCAGTAACTCGCCTTGTTATTCCATTTCTACTTTATTAATGCCACAATAAGCACTCCTAATTATGGGAGGTGGCATGATGAGCATGACGGCGAGAGGGCATGAGGCCCTGGAACAAGCAAAATCCCAACTAATCCAGGCGAA